>Ga0307947_1000728_pt1 | contig 24236 bp, 28 predicted proteins | sample OrgLakmetagen232_FD_201840 | JGI IMG/M metagenome (GOLD analysis project Ga0307947, IMG submission 201840) | Saline water microbial communities from Organic Lake, Antarctica - #232 | ecosystem: Environmental > Aquatic > Non-marine Saline and Alkaline > Saline | place: Antarctica: Organic Lake...
TGTGTGTGTGTGTGTGTGTGTGTGTGTGTGTGTGTGTGTGTGTGTGTGTGTGTGTGTGTGTGTGTGTGTGTGTGTGTGTGTGTGTGTGCGTGTGTGCGTGCGTGCGTGTGTATGTGTGTGTGTGTGTGTAAATATGACTTGCAGACATGGAAAACAAAGGCTACAAATGAAATAACTGCGATCGATCCTTAAATTAAATTAAAAGTTTCCATATAAATTAGCTGCTACTTCGAAATATGCAGCTGCCTGTGAAAAGCCTGGGTTCTTCTCTCAGGCCCAACACCGGCTTGAAGGCCTCGCGCAGGAGCCCCACAGTGATGGCCATGGCAAAGCCACATGTCAATGCGGCAGCAACAGCGCCAGCTCCCAGCGCTTCCTCGGAGGAGCATCTCATCCTGCAAAAGGTCGGTTGTGAGTCAGTGTGTTTGGATCGCACACCCACTCATCCAAATACCCACACACAGAGCCCGCTTGTGTGAGAGCTTTGTGTATCAGGGAAGGAGGGTGTGCCTGTGCATACTTCCTGCTTATAAACAGGCAGACTCTGAGATGCAGACTCAGAGCGTACCTCAGGTGCAGGACTGTAAACAGCGTCACCCAGACGACCACTCTCTCAGTCGCTCCCTCAATCGTGATCGCACGCAGCTCAAGTACGACTTCGGCAAGACAAAGGCCGACACTGCCTTGGATGCATACCATGGGGCTGCCTTCGCCGTTCGCGAGCGCCTCATCGACCAGCTGGAGGCCACGCACGAGTACTGGAAGTGAGTGTGTTTGTGGGGGTTTTGAACGGGAGGAGTGGAGGAAAGAGGTGCTGAAATGTGTCGGTGTCGGGATATTTGCTCACGGAAGCATCGATCTGTGAGTCCCAATTTGGACAGCTGCCTCATCTGCACAAATTGCCATTTGTCTTTTGCTTGCACACATACAAGCAGCAATCACATCCCACATACTGCCAACACACACATTCCCCCATACTATGTACACGCAGGTCCAAGGACCCTAAGTTCACGTACTACCTGTCCGCCGAGTTCCTCATGGGCCGCTCCCTTATTAACACCGTGTACAACCTGGGCCTGGAGGGTCAGTACGCCAAGGCGCTGAACCTGTTGGGCTACAAGATGGAGGAGGTCGCCGAGATGGAGCGTGACGCAGCCCTCGGCAACGGAGGCCTGGGTCGCCTCGCCGCGTGCTTTCTGGACTCCATGGCCACTCTGGACCTGCCCGGTTGGGGTTACGGTATTCGCTACAAGTACGGCATGTTCAAGCAGGTGGGCGGATTTCTAAGCTGTCTGAGTTCTATCTAAGACAGATCTGAACTCAACCATCAGGACTTCTCTTTGGCATTAGGCCTTCCGCCAATCAAGCTGGCTATGCTGCTGTGCAGCAGCAACAACAATGCAGCAGCCCCGGAAGAGCTGCGAATGGGGATTCTGCAAGATCTGGGGTAGTAACTGGTCTTACAACTCTCGTAACCAGTGCGTCAGAAGTCGTGTCCACGCACGCTCACCCAATCATTTGTTGAGAGAGCTGCGAACTTGTGAGGCGTTTGTACAGTCTGTTCTTCTGTTCTTTACAACAGGGCATCAACAAGAGGAGCTAAGGCAAACAAACAAACAAACATATCCCCATCGGGAGCTGGTACATATCGTGGTTCATTTGTACAAGCTCCACGAAATGTACCAAGCTCCCAATGGTGAATTCGTTTTTCGTTTTCTCTACAGGTCACGAGTGGATGGCTAAAAAATGCTGTGTAGCGTACGCTTGTTGTTGTGTTAGCAAACGCTTTTCCCGAATCCCGGCGCTTGAGTGTGTTCCCTTCCTGCCTAGCGCTTTTTGAATAGTCCATGCAAACAAATACTATGGTGCAAAAGCAGTATGCAAAAGGACTGCATAAGATAGTGAAGTTGAAACAGTAAAATTCCAGGGTAGACTGGACCCGAGGTTTGTGAGTACGTTCACTGATTTATATTAAATGCAATTGGCAAACATTCGCAAGTCTCTGATTAGTGAGTTACATCGTGTTTTTTGGCTTGAAGAACCGCTATAGGGCACACGCTCTTCAATGGTTGTGAAGGCAAAGGTGATTGGCGATGAATTGTTATGTTTCGTGAAGATACAGTTTTCTTGCAAAATCTCTTGCATCCGGGGAAGCATTCTTCCCCATTTTTACCTTTTAATGTGCGTTTTGTGTTGCCTGTAACGGACCAGACTTTGCTGCAACACTCTTTTATTTTAATCGCGTGGTTGAACTTGACTTCATCAAGCATGACTGAAATAAGAAAAGGTCTTGTCATTTGCTTTTGTTGACATTGTTTTTTAAATTCATTGGGAGTCTTCCTGGTTGTGTTCTACATCGTGTCGCCCAAGAAGCAAATAACAACGATTGTGCTTGTAAGCTCCGCTAGTGCAGCACTCGTGATTCCCTACTTCCTCTCTCACACACAGCTTGTGGATCCAGTCACCGGCTACCAGAACGAGGTGCCCGACATCTGGCTCACCGATGGCAACCCCTGGGAGGTGAAGCGCAACGATGTGCGCTTCAAGGTTTCCTTTGGCGGCAAGGTGGACAAGAAGGACGGCAAGGCTGTGTGGGTGCCCTCCGAGGAGGTGAGTAGTTCAGTGACATGTGTGGTCAAGTGATTTGTGTTGTTAGGCGTGTGTGTGTGTGTGTGTTTGAGGAGGTGAGCAGTTGAGTGACATGTGTGGTTGAGTGATTTGTGTGCAGCATGTGAAAACTACACCTTGCTCTTCAGCTCCCGTCTACGTCCACAACCTTCTGCGCATCAACCCTGAACTTCCAACACACCCCTCTTTCCCTCGCTACTCAGGTGTGGGCTGTTGCTTATGACAACCCCATCCCAGGCTTCCGCACCCCCACTTGCTCCAACCTGCGCCTGTGGGACGCCCAGCCCCTGGACGAGTTTGACCTGTCTGCCTTCAACGCTGGCGAGTACGACAAGGTGCGAGCTGTTTGTGTGTTTGTGCATCTCTCACACGGTATTTCTTCAGCTCGTACGGCTCACAAGATGATGAATGGAAAGCGTGTTTGACCTTGTCCGACACAACTTGTTATGCTCATATTATAAAACGGTCCTTAATCGTGCTTGCCTGACACAAACACACACACGCACACACAGACACACACACACACGCACACACACACAACACACACACACACAGGCCATGCTCGCCCGTGAGCGCGCCGACTCCATCAGCGCCGTGCTGTACCCCAACGATGCCACCGCTGAGGGCAAGGAGCTGCGCCTGAAGCAGCAGTACTTCTTTGTCACTGCCTCTCTTCAGGTACGCGCTCTAAAAAGGGCGATTATCTTGGTAGAGACTGGCTTCGTTATTTGGCCCGAGAGCAGCACAGAAGAGAGAACCCATTGTTCTGGCGCACGTCTAACCAGTCTCACACTAGCACCTGTGCCACAAATTTTGTAAGCATGTGTATACCTCACTTTCCTCTCCCCCCCCCCCCTTGCCTTCCACAGGATGTGCTCTCACGATTCAAGGCCGTGCACGGCACCAACAAGTGGGACATGCTCCCCGAGAAGGCTTGCTTCCAGGTAAGAGGAAATATATGCATCAAAATACCGCCCTCTCACTCTCTTGGCAGCAGTGCAAGGATTCTCACAAGGTTGAGCAAGCAGTTTTCAACTTTCAAGGTTACTCACAGAATCGAAACTCACAGAATCTTCTATCAAAGCAAGGTTCTGGTACATGTACAGTCGAACATCATACAGTGTTGCATCAGATTGGGCACTCTTTTGGCAGCAGTGCAAGGATTCTCACAAGGTTGAGCAAGCAGTTTTGAACTCGCAAGGTTACACACAGTCGAAACTCACAGAATCTTCTATCAAAGCAAGGTCCTGGTACATCTACAGTCGAACGTCATACAGTGTCGCATCAGATTGGGCACTCAGCTCACACGCTCCGAAGCATCTGCCAAAGGGTCCCATATGCGTTTCTCTTTCCTCTCGTCCTCTTACAGTAATCCCTGTTTCTTTGGCGAAGCCAATGCAATGAGCTGACCTCCATCAATTACTTCGGCAAACAGAAATCGACGGAAAAGGAAAAGCTCAACACTCGTTTCCTCGCACATGCAGTTTCTGCGGTGTGTGTGCAGCTCGTCTTTAATGACTAAAAATTACTAAATTTCCGGACAGCTTGTATTTAATAGCATTTACTCCTGTGTCCCACACACTCTGTCCGTGCCCACCCCAGCTGAACAAAACCCACCCCACCATGGCCAAGTCTGGAATTAATCACTGCACATTAACATTGGAATCTGCCAAGTGCTGTAATGCTCCCAAGCTCTCATACCTGTGCCCACACACATTGCCCACTGCAGCTGAACGACACCCACCCCACCATGGCCATGTCCGAGCTCACCCGCCTACTGGTGGACGTGGAGGGCCTCTCCTGGGAGCAGGGTGTCAAGCTCACCAGCCAGGTGAGGATCGGCACCATCAAAATGTCCATGAACAGAAAAGTACAATGGAAAAATGAGGCAGGCTGCAGGCAGAGTGAAAAAACTCTTTCCACAGTAATCAAGGAAGAGAGCCACTTTGGTAATACTGTAAAACTCCTCCTCCAATCCATGCATCAGCTTGACCACAATATTGTGATTCCTCTATTCCGTTTTCTTCCCAGATCCAGGGTCTGCTTGTCTTTTGGAAATTGTGTTGTGCTTGATGTGTTTTTTGTGCTTGCGGTTGCGTGACAAATCACGCAAGCGACGTGTGGACGTGCACCTCACGTGTCGTGGCCTGTTTGGCTTGGTGGGTTATTGTCACTTATTTTCAGCTTGAAATTGAACCCAAGCCGACGCAGGCTGCCTGTCCAACCCGAAAGACAGACAACTCTGTTGGTTAAGGCAACTTTTATTTTCATCCAAACTTGACTCTTCTACTCATTTGTGTGTTCTGGACCATGCTTGAAGTGCACTTAGATTGCCACATTTGACTGGGAGGCCTTTCTGCAGCCACACAGTTGGCTCAGTACGTTGCACACCTTGTTGTGTGTGTGTGTGTCCTTTCTATGCGGTGTTTGAGCTACACCAACCATACCGTCAGTCAAATAAGTTGCGCACTTTGATTTGTGTGTCTTCCCATGCAGCACTTAAACCTCACTGTACGGAAAGAAGAGTTACACACCATTGATTATGTGGGTCTCTACAATGCAGTGCTTGAACTACACCAACCACACGGTCATGCCTGAAGCCCTGGAGAAGTGGCCCGTCAAGGTGCTGGCCAAGATGCTGCCCCGTAACCTGGAGATCATTGAGATCATCGATGAGGGCTGGCAGAAGTGGCTCAAAGAGCAGGTACGTATGTTGTGGTGCGCGCTTGTGCACAATGTGCATTAAATTCCCTGCCTATTTTGCCCTTGCTTGAGTCATTTGTTTAAAGTTCTAAAGCCTGGTCGGACGGCACGCCTTTGCAATGACTTGACTCCCCAATTGATGAAAATGTGCAGGGCAAGACAGAGGAGGAGATTGACCGCATGGCCATCATCCACCCCAACCAGTGGGACAAGGAGGAGATGTGAGTGTCGGATCTGGTCTTGAGACTTTTTCATGGAAACGACCTATCGTTTGAGTGTCATCATCAATGCAAAAGAAAACACACCAAGCGTCTCCAAATTACGTCGCACCTCTACAGCATAGACAAAAGAAAGGGACACCAGCTCGCTTCGCGGTGTCAAACTTGTCAGCCTCTCGACCTGGTGCATGGGTTTCAAAGTGTCAGGGTTGGGTTGGCTCTCTCTCCTTCTTTGCTGAGCTTGTTTGAAAGAAGGCAGACGCTCAAGCAGCAGGCGCTGTTGGATTCTGCCACTGGCCATTGCCAAGGCTCTCTCTGCTTTTCGTCATCGTTTTCCTCACTTCACATTTCGACTCGTTCCAGCACCGCTCTTTGCCACTCCAGTCTTTCCACCCGCTCTTGTGTTTTCCAACTTGGCGACCTTGACACCTTATTACTGGTTTGTTTCGAGGTCGCCCTCGTCGCATAGGTTGAGCAGCCATTCCAGGTTGAATGCCTCAGTGATCTAAAATCGACTAAACTTCGCCAAGCAAGTCACCGTGGATGTGCCAGTGCTGACCTGCCGTCCACCCTGATGCACACAGGCTGGTGAACATGGCCTACCTGGCAGTGGTGTGCGCCAACAAGATCAACGGTGTGGCCGCCATCCACTCTGAGATTGTCAAGGACGAGCTGTTCAACGACTTCTACAAGGTGTTTCCCAGCAAGTTCCAGAACAAGACCAACGGTGTGACCCCCCGCCGCTGGCTGCACTTCTGCAACCCCGAGCTGTCCAGCCTCATCACTGAGAAGCTGGGCAGCGACAACTGGTGAGTAGCCGGCCTGCACTTCGGCGGTGTTTTTTGTAATGGCGTGCCGAGGCCGCACGTCTGCAACCCCGAGCTGTCGTGCATCTTCATAAGAAGCTAGGCAGCAACAGATGATAGGTTACTCCTTCTCATCAAGACTGAGGTTTCTGATAACAGACAAGCTAGGCAGCAACCCCGATGGCGTGCAAGGCCGCACGTCTGCAACCCCGAGCTGTCGTGCATTGTCATGAGAAGCTAGGCAGCAATATACGTTGCTCCTTCTCCTTGTCACTGAGGTTACTGAGGTTACTGAGGAGCAGCAGCAACTCACTAGCAAGGATGCTGTGATGGCGCTTGCTGTTGCTGCACATTTGCAACACCGTGCTGTTGAGCCTCATCACTGAGAAGCAGGGCAGGGCAGGTAGCGCTGTTCCCTGTGATGCGCTTCAGCCACTTGGTGTCAAGGAGCTTAATTTGAGGGAGGCTGAAATATTTAACACGCCTGGTCAGGAATGGGTCCCTTCTTCCCCTCTTGCCTTCTTCAAACACATTTCTGCGAACCTGGAAAAGCTGGAAAAGCTGCGCAGCTCTGCCACGCGCCTAAACCTAAAGGACTCGACTTGAGCAATTACGTTTCATGTGTGTCCCTTCTAGGGTGAACAACCTTGAGGAGCTGAAGAAGCTGCGCAGCTTTGCCACCGACAAGGGCTTCCAGCAAAAGTGGGCGGCTGTCAAGCGCGCTAAGAAGGTGCAGCTGGCCGCCCTGATCAAGAAGGTGCGTCTTGTGTTTTCTCATGTGAAGTACGTGTTGCGTGCTTTCGCACGTGCGACGCGCATTTCCTCGATGCCTGTCTGTGTTCTCGACTGGCTGAAGAATCAGATACCTCACTGCAACAATCTTTAACAAGAGAGAGCCTGGTATCATGAAAGCCCAGCCAGGGATCTGGCTGGGCAGGCCCCGTGCTTTCATGTAGACTTCAGTGTTAAGCCCCTCCATCGTCTACCGAGCGAAATCTAGCGTCAACTGCGCTGGAAGGTGCAAGTCCTTAGAGATTATCTGCATTGTTCTCTACTGAGCAGGGCAAGCAAATACTGCTGTGCTGTAGAGGTCAATCGTATGATCCTTGTCTGAGTATGCTGAGATGACTTGCCTAAGGAACATATGTGATCACCTGCCACCTTCACCGACTAAAATTTGAGTGAGCAAAGGCAACCCAGGCTTCTGTGTCAGTGTACACTCCCCCCATGTACATTTCCTACGTACACATCATCATCAAACGCCTTTCCTCCTCCCCCCCTCTCTCCTACTAAACGGCTAATACTCGGTAACTTGGTTTGGCTGCAGACCCATGGCGACGATGTCAACCTGGACTCCCTGTTCGACGTCCAGATTAAGCGCATCCATGAGTACAAGCGCCAGCACCTGAACATCTTCTCCATCATCCACCGCTACAAGGAGCTCAAGGCCATGACCCCTGAGCAGCGCAAGCAGGTGTGTGTGGGCGCGTGGGTGTGTGGGTCAAGTGAAAACAGGCAATGCAGCTTTTATTTGTTTCTTCCAATGGTGTTATGCTTCACTCTTCCTTTTTACTGTCAGCTCGTAGGCAATGATGCGCAACATGTGTCATGCGAAACAGATATGTAAGTGAATAGGATGTTGCCTTAAGGCAAGGCATATATAATGCCTCAAATTCCTCAAATGCCTCATTTTGGGATCATACTCTTCATGCTTGTAGCCTAACCATTCTTGCTTGTTGCCCACATCCGCACAAGGCTCCTTTTCCTATGGATTGCCCGTACGGCACCTGAAACAAATGTGCAGTTCTTGCTACGTGCACACACACACACACACACACACACACACACACACACACTCACACACACACTCACACTCACACACACACAATTTTGCTCACGCTTCACAGGCAGTGCCACGCGTGTGCATCTTCGGTGGCAAGGCCGCTTCCTCCTACGATATTGCCAAGCGCATCGTGCGCCTGATCAACCAAGTGGGTGTCAAGCTGAACGCCGACCCTGACACCAAGGACCTGCTCCGTGTGTACTTCATGCCCGACTACAACGTCAGCATGGCCGAGACCCTCATCCCAGGTATGCACGTTTGAGGATACTGGCAGGATGTGTTGCATAGCAAGGAATCAAATTGTGTGAGTACTTCATGCCCGACTGCAACGTCAGCATGGCCGAGACTCTCATCCCAGGTACGCAAGTGTAAGAACACTGGCAGAGCGTGTTGCATAGCAAGGATTCGTTTATATAAGTACTTCATGCCCAAATATAACGTGTGCATGGCCGAGACCCTAATCCCAGGTACGCAAGCATGAGGGCCCTAGCAGGATAAGAACGCAGTTATTTTTGCAGTTACTTTTAATGCTTGTTTGTACTTCGTGCCTCACTAAAATGTGAGCATGGCCGAGACCAAAGGAAGGAGTGCATGTGTACTGTATAATGCCTGAATACAATGTGAGCATGGCTGAGACCCATAGCAAGAACGCAGTTTTGTACACTTCATGCCTGGCTACAACGTAAGCATGGCTGAGACCCTCGTCCCAAATAAGCGATGGAGAGCAGGATGTACGGCTGGCAGGCATGTGTGGAATTGGCAGGGAATACTGCGTAGCAGTAAGGGAGAAGGGCAGGAAATACTGCAGAGCAAATTGCATGGCAAAGATTGTGGTTGTGCAGGCCATGTGCCCCCCCTTGCCTCCTAACACACGCAAGCAAACACGCACAACCACACGTACACATACACAAACATTACACACGTACAATCGAACATTGCACACACACACACGTAGACACACACACACACACATGTACACACACCATGCGCAGGTGCTGAGCTGTCCCAGCACATCAGTACTGCTGGGACTGAGGCCTCCGGCACCTCCAACATGAAGTTTGCGATGAACGGCAGCCTGATTTTGGGCACCTGGGACGGTGCTAGCATCGAGATTGCTGAGGAAGTGGTGAGTAAACTAAACAGGGTAACTGTATCAAATATTCAGGTGCTGCATCCCGGTGAGGGCAGGCATTGGCTCCAGGCTGGTCACTTGTCACCCACCGGGATGCAGCACCTGGACCTTCAAACAATCAGCAGGAGATGGCTTGCAAAGCAATATATTATGTGTGATATATGAAGCCCCTGCTCATGGTTGAAGAACCTGATTTGTGACATGGTATGTGCTGGGTCGCAAGCAAGATGCATCCTTGTATGACTGGCTAATTTTGATCAGAGTGTGGTCTAGCCAGGTGGCCTTGGTCAGCCAGTGTGACCTTGATGGTCTGTACTGCGTCGCAAGCAAGATGCCTCCCTGTGCGACTGGCTAATTTTGATCAGAGTGTGGTCTGGCCATGTGGCCTTGGTCAGCCAGTGTGACCTTGATGATCTGTACTGCGTCGCAAGCAAGATGCCTAATGCAGCTTCCGAATATTTTGTGATTCCGTGGCACTGGTTTGGCAAAATGAATTGAGCGGCCAGAGCTTGATACAATGACTTCATGCATGGTTATTTCCCCGCTGAAATTGCTGTATATATACGCAATGTCTGTCCAGTTCTGGCCAGCCCCAAATACGAATTGCCCAGTGTAACATAATTGCATCTTGGAAGCTGTAAAAATCAGCTTTTTGAATGCGTCAAGTGTTTTTGTCCTTTGTGGTTTGAAAGTCATCCGTCCTGCAGGGTGCAGACAGAAAGTTTGTGTGCTGAGCTTGCGTGCGATGACAACCATCTAGCTTGCCAGCAGTGAGCGCGCCTGTGCGTGTGTGTGCCTGTTCCTGTGCACTCACGCCGTAAAGTTGGATTTGGGCCTTAATTACGGTACCGACCGTAATTACCCCGTACAGCACAGCAAATTACGGTCAGCCAAAATTATGGTGCCAGACCAAGACGGTGCCACCGTAAAGCACGATTTCGACCGTAATTTGACCGTTTGGCTCCAATTAGGCTCAAAATATGTCTTTCTTTTTGCAACAATTGTGTATGAGTAAGGTAGGCCAGAGCTGTGTGTATACACCGTATATTTGGTGATTTCCCTGCCGAAAATAATGTATACACACCGTGTATAAATGGTTCTGGCCAACCCTATAAATGAGTAAAACAAAAATTGTGCATGGATCCTTCAAGTACTGCGCCCAACTTTGAGTTTCCATGCAAGCCACTGCTGGGCCCTTCCCCCGAGCTGTTGCAGCCCCGACACAGCCTCAGGGTCGTTCAGGGAAGCATTGTGTGGCGTCAGCACATAAGAGCAGCCTGCTGGAGGTGGAAATGGGAGGTGTTGGGGCGGAGAGGCCTTTCTGAGGCCATTTTTGCACTGGCAGTGCCAGCTTAGCACCGTCCCATACACTGTACAGTAAATTACCGTAATTACGGTAAATTGCGGTCCTCCAAATTCGTAATTACGCCGTAAATTACAAAGTTACGGTACGTACAGGAAACAGCATACCGTAGCGTACACCGTACAGTGCACAGGCCTGCAAACTAATCACATACATTGTGCTTCACTGTCGCACCCACATGACTTTTTAGCTACCATCTAGCTTGCCAACTTCCAGAGTTTCACATCTAGGACTGTTAAAAAGTAGATGTCAAACACACGGCTTCGCTGTAAGCAGAGCTAGGTTCCCTCGTCTCTTGGCCATGTGCTGCCCAGTATTTTTTCCAGATCAAAGTATCAAGGCACCAACGCAGTCTTGCATTATCTTACAATTTGTTGCCGCCCTTTTTTTAATTTCTAGAGGTTCTCATCTACTGAAAAAAATCCAAAGCATCTTCTTTCAAAACTGGGGAACGCGGCACTAGTAGTTTTGTCGTATTCTTTAGCAAGTGCAATATAATTCTTGGCTGTTTCCTGGGATTTTCCTGACATTCAAGTCACCTATTCTGCACAAATAGTTTTGATTGCACACCTAAGAAAATCGTCCGCCAATTCTAACATCCGTTCGAGGAAAACAAAACCCAACAATACTCTTAACTTCACTTCTTCGGCGCCAAACCTCTGAGTGTTTTCCTCGAACGGATGCTAGAATCGGCGGACGATTTTCTTAGGTGTGCAATCAATAGTAATTACACAGACCAACAGAAGACTAATTGTACATTTACTCTGCCGAAACCAAAAACATGGAATCGCAACTCAAAGCGCGATTTGAGCTCCGCTGGTACTTCAGGGTTCACGTAGTACTTCTCGCAATTGACTCTGCTTCTAATCGCTCGAATAGAAGCAGAGTCAATTGCGAGAAACACTTGGTGACCTATGACACCAGATTTGACTTCAGTTTCTTAATTCCACAAATCGGACTCGGCCATTAGTTTAGACCCAGGCTCAAAACCTTAAGTCCATGCTTAGGGCAAACGGCATCCAACCAAACTCGCAAACTCCAACCAAATTCGCAAACTGAGTCCTAACCAAACTCGCTAACCAAAGGGAACCTAAGTCCTTCAGACTTGGACGAAGGTTTTAATAAGAAATAGGAAACTTGGTCAATTAATTAATTGCATTGATGTGCACAATGGACGCTAGTACTTCATCCACATCTCATCTGCACCCAGCATGAGAAAGGCGGATGATAAAATTAACCTTCCATACACTTCAGGTTCTGTGGCCTTTTGCAGCCGTTTTGCTGTAAGCCTCCAAACCCTGTCATCTGCTCTGTTTGTGCCATGCAGGGTGTGGACGAGGTGTTTGTGTTTGGTGTGCGTGCCCATGAAATCAACGAGCTGCGCAAGACTCGCAAGGATCTCAAGACCGACCCAAGGTGTGTTCACAAAATACGCCTTGCACAGGAGGCGTCAAGGATTATAATTTTTGGTTGCAGGTGTCAATCGAAACATAAATTACATATTCGGAATCCTGACGTCGAGAGCTATCGATTGGTATATAATTGAATCGATTTTGAGGGGGTTGGGGGGGGGGGGGTCGGGGAAATTTGGGAGGGTTTCCAGAATTTCACTGGTCCATTTTCACAAAATATATAATATATTTTTGGAATCCTCAGCTCAAGCCCAGTCGAATATCACCCTTGTTGGGTGATTTGATTGAGAGAGTGGTCTGGGTGCCTGGTCATAGAATTGGAATGTCCCCAAGTAGGCCGTGGGGGTGTGTTCAGGAAAGTTACCAGCAATTGATTACAAACTTGCAGTTTACACATTGCATTATGCATACGTTGCATGATTGAAGTAAAAAAGAGCTTTGGCAAAGGTTATGGCTGAATTTGTGCATTAACAGGTGGTCAGTGCAAGAGCATGCGCAAACCAGTTTTTGCCCTATTTTTCGTCAGGTATTGCATTATTTGGCACGAGAGCTGTGCAGGCAGATAGCTGCTCTAATTCTGAGCAGATTGACACCCTTTTAATTAGGTGGGGGGCTGGGGGGGGGGGGGTTCATTTTGGGCCGGAGGCCCAGAATTTACACGTGCATGTCAGGAATTATTTTTTACGCCTGCCTTAAGTCTAATATTAGGTAAACCTTTACACGCGCACGTGCACGGAGCGAGGCTGGTATCTATTGCCACAATAATCGCACCAAGTTGTGTCACTGCCAACATTACCTTGGAAGGTAGACGGTTATTAAAACTCATAATTGGCACGCACACACACGCGCGCACACTTACACACACGCATATACACACACACTCACACACACAAACGCACACAGGTGGGACGCCATCATGGAGGACATCAGCGGCGGCATGTTTGGTGATGCCGAGTACTTCAAGCCCCTGGTGGACGGAGTGAACGACATGTCTGTGGGCAATGACTGGTTCCTGCTGGCCAACGATTTCGCCGACTACATGAGGGCCCAGGAGGTGGTGGACGCCACTTACAAGGACCAGAGCGAGTGGACTAGAAGGTGGGAGGAGTGTCAGGAAGGCTGGGTCGCCCGTGTGGTAGAAGGTGGTGTCCAGCTCCTTATTATCAGGTTGCAGAGGGCTAACCTGATATCGAGGGGAGGCGAGGCTCCCAGCCAATCAGACACGGGTTAGGCAATTTCCACCGACGCGTCTCTCAGTGATGCTAGATTTTGTTGTTATTCATGGGCTCCTTTTCCATTGCAAAGTGGGTCGCTAGTCTAATGTTTCTCTTTAAGCCACTCCCAAGAGGTACAGTGTCACATGCGGTACTGCCTGTGACACTCATACTGTCATGTAGACATGGTCTTCTCTGACTGTTCTCAATCAAAATAATCAGATGTCCGGACTAGCGGCCAGCAAGCAGCATCGAGACTGGCATCTTTACTACTTCAGTTGGTACAAATGTGATTTTACTTACATGTCTAGCCAAGGTCATCGCACACTCCAGACTGTTGGTCACACAGAAAGCACTTGTTTACCTTCCTTGCGCAGGTCAATCATGTACACCGCAGGCAGCGGTAAATTCTCATCTGACCGCACCATCCGAGAATACGCAGAGGACATCTGGAATGTGAGTGCAGATGGCAGGGAATGGGTTGAATTCATGAATACACACGCACACACGCGTGCTCGCGCACGCACACACACACACACACACACAAACACGCACGCGCGCACACACACACACACAAACACACACACACAGCTTGTTTGTGCCCCTGACATAAATCTGCCGGTGGTGTTTGTGCTTGGTTTGCCCAGCATACAGGAAGCGCGCACGCGCATGCACGTATGTGCAACTCGCTCACTCGCATTTGCACTCTTACCCACAGGTGAAGCCTTGCCGCCCACAGTAAGCTCGACGCTGAATAGTGCGCCTCTGGCGAACGCTTCTGAAAAGAGGCAGGCCTTTTGTTTCTGTCAAGTACAGTGTGTACTCTGCATTTAGAACTTCCTATAAATTTAAGTCATTCATATGAGCGAGTGTGTAGAAAGAGAGAAGACTGTGTTACTTAACGAGAGATGGCTTCTATCGATTGTGATTCTACTGTTTACACGGCATTTTTAAGTGAGAAATATTTGTGTATACAGAAAAAACCGTTGCTTATTTATCTTGTAACAACTTATGGCCCCTCTGTCACACAAGGCATGGTCCCATTTTCCTTTGCATTTAAGCTCCATGTGCGTTCTGTCATCTGCGCTGCATCACCTCCCACACCAGACGTGCCCTTTCTAGCCCCAGAATTAGCTAACTATCGTCAGGAGCCAGTTTCAGGCAATAAACAGATGTTCCAGATTAAGTCATCAGTCAAAAAGTGCGACTGCTAGGCAGCAAATGAAATCTGTGTTGAAATGTGGGTTGAAATGTGGGGAGTGTTTGTCAAAGCACCTAAAGCCAAGACTCCGCTGGTAGTGATGACAGCCAGCATGATCAAGGGAGGGGGTTACTTAGGTGCCCGCACCAGGCAACCCCCCACCGCGCAAACAATTAAAAAGAAGTTAATGTGGGTCAGGGGGGTTGTGTGCCATGGCACCCGGACCCAATCCTTGACTGTTGTTGCTTGTGTTTTATTGTAGTGCATACTTTGTTTTAATGAGTGCAGTAGATGCATGTCTGATGGAGTGTTCATTCAGTTTGTGTGTCAATTTTTTAATCGCATGGTAAAATCCAAATTAAGGTCTGCCAGTGATTTGTCTGTGTAGTCTTTGTAGATAGTCCCCATAGCTCCAACGAGAATCACGTGAAGCTTTTTTTGGATCCTTGACTGTTGTTGCTTTTTGGAGTTGGGGATCAGGCCTAGTGTCTTCACAGAATCTAAACTCAATCAGGTGAACCTCCCACTGGTTTGGATTTAATTTCTTGTCTTTTGCAAGCTGTTGAAAGCTTGGGTTGCGGGTGGTTGCGCGAGAGGAGCACACAGTGCTAGGTAAGAATAGGATGGCGTCAAGACGAGAAGAGGCTTTTAAATTTTAAAGCATGTGCTGTTAGTTTTGGTAGCAACCAAGAGGGCAGTGTTTTGTTGGCAGTGTTTGTCATATCTAGGCCTTGCTCTGATAGTTTATCTGCGCTGCCTACATCAGTGTAGGCAATCTGGTTGGCACCGCATGGTCCCTTTTGTAGGGCTTGGACAAGCAGCACACTTGCCGTATTATGGCGTTTTATAATCATGTTCCTCATTTTAGTGTGTTGGCAGCCTGAGAGTATGTGAAGCACACTATCAGTGCAAGGGCAGATGGGGCAGTTTGCATTGGGAGAGAAGCCGTACCGGTGGGCGTGTTTTTGATTAAATATTGTACCAGTGCGGTACCTCAAAACATTACGCCTTTCGTAGAATTTGAGATTACTATTGTTCCAGAAAGCATTTGTGGCTTGTTTATTGACCAAAGGTCTAAGGTCCTTCCAGTAGTTGTAATACCCTGTGTCTGTTTTGGCACTCCCCAGTCTGTGTGATTTGCACATTTCTGTTTTCAGCTTGGCCTTTAAATCAGAGAGTGCACAAAGCCTAGGTGTAGTCGCCCCTCCTCCGCTGGGATTCTCATCGATATCTTTAGCCGCAAGAAGCCAGTAACGGTGTGTGTATGCATTAACGTCTGGAGCCGGAGGCTGAAAGTGCCTGAGGTCGGACCTCCGTCATGTAAGGCAGAGTGTTTGGCAATTGCATCTGCACATTTATTTCCGGCAATGCCACTATGGGCTTTCACTTTATAGAAGCAGATAGGTTATGGTGAAGCATAAATCATAGATACAGTTTGTTCTAGCAGATTTGAGTGTATACGGTCTCGTTGCATTTCAGGGAAGAGAAGCTGTTTCCTAATTTGGCTTAGGGAGCATGCACTGTCCGTTGCAATCTGGGTATACTTATTGATAAGCGCTGCTGCAATCCCTGTGAGCTCAGCTCTATTGATGGTGTTTGTCATTCCCACGCCTTCTGGGTCCACATAACATTCAGCTTTGGTTTGAGGGCAGTACACCCCTGCGCCTGTAAAGTTTTCGGCCTTGCCTATGCAGCTTCCAACAGTGTATGCCCATAATTTCCAATTGGGGCACTTCAATTCAAACTGCTTATCGTCCCATGGTTGGAGGTGGACGTTAGCGTTTTGGCCTCTATCCTGGCCAGTGACGTCCTCTCTTTTTGATTTGAAGTACTGGGGGCAAACATGGTTGGTGATGTGGTCTATGTCCTTTCTTGCGAGCTACTGATTTTTTTCCCAAACTGCTTCTGGGATACTCCTTTGCAGTGTTTGCAACCAATTTGGTGTGGCATCAGTTAAACGCTGTTTTACTTCTTTGTTCTAGACAGCAATAATATCCATGCTCCAGGTGTGGTTGGAGAAATTACGTTATACACCCTTCCACGAGGTTGGCATTGCATATGTGAGTTTTGTCTTGGGGATGAAGCCAAGCGTGGTGCAGTATTTTGGGTTATCTCGCACCAATGCTCTGTAGGCATTGATGCTCTTGTTTTCCCAGTTGGGTAGAAATAAGGAGGTGGCGGTTGGTAGCTCGCTACACATCGCAGATCGTAGGGAGTGTTGCACGCACTTGGGCATTTTTGTGTCATCATACACTGGGTGGCAGATTGAGAAACCTGTAAACTTGGTGGCAAATGCATTGTAATTGGCACCAAAGACAGTGTCACGGTGATGTTCGCTCCAATATGAGAAGTTCCCAGGATCAAAGTCCAGAGCAGACGCCATTTCTTCTTTTGAGACCATGGTGCATTGTTGTAGTGCTGCACTGATGTGTTGGGGTAGGATACGGGAGTAGGATTCTAGTGTTAGTCGGCTTGCCTTAGGGGTTTTGAGGCGTGCTTGGTGGTCTTGAAGCAGACCCGCGATTTCAGAGGCTAGGCATTGAACAGGAGAAGACATATTTCTATGTAGTCCGTTTTTCTGAGCTTGCTGGAACCTTTCTCTTAAAAGGTGGAAGCGCTCAGGAGTCATCATGCCTATGCATTTGCCATTTGGCTTATATAGCAGGCCGCTCTAGCTTCATACAGTTTTGGGAGAGAAGCCTTGTGTGTGGCGTTTATCATTGGCGATCTGTTTTGCGCAATATCATCTTCCAGGCGGACAAGGTACACCGTTCTGATCCAAACTTCATAGTGCCCCGTGGGAGTGATGTCCACATGTGGATTGGTTGGTTGCATATCGAAGCAGGCCTTTGACCTTATTACTTTGCCTTGTGTGGATTTCCATCTGCTATGATTTATTGATGTGCAAAAACCTTGCCTCTTTAGGTTGTCAAGTCCTTCATCAAGGGGGGGTGCAATTTGCTTAGCTTCATAAATTTGAATCATTTTCCGAAAGCTTGCCCATGAGTGCAGTAGTTCTTTTGGATCCCAGGTGGGGCTCCAGGTTACCTAAAGTAAATCGTGTTGTGATGCATGTGACCTAGCTTCTTTTTCGTCTAGGGAGAGGCAGGTCGTGACAGGCAGGACAGCTTCAGTCAGACTGTGCATCTATGATAATTCTGTCTTCTTCCTTGTAGCATTGGAGCTGTTTTAAACATGACCAGTGGTAGGTGCGGTTGCATACGCTACATTGGTACATATCTGTGGTAGGTAGATTTCCTTGTTCTGTGTGTTCCTCACGTGTTCCTGGGTCACAGCAGATCTCGCAGCCGGCATCTTCCACATCTATGCGGGCAATAGGCTCCGTGCTGATAATGGTTCTGTTTTTGTCGGCTTTAAGCAAACGAAGAGCCCATTTTTCAATTATAAAGGGCTCATAGTGTGTGAGGTACTGCTCTTGGTCTTCGGCTTCTGTTTCATCTGCTCTGCGTTTGTTGTTGAAGTGCAGGTGATGGTCTACCACTTTTGCAGCTTGCAGATGGTATTGGTACATATAGTTAAAAGCATCAGATGGGTCATTGAAAGTTCCCGCAACGCAAGCCTTTTTGTAGTCCCAAAGAGAGGTTGCCCTATTTTCAGGGTCAAGGGGTTGTACCGCACAGTACGATATGTCATTATTATGTAATTTGTATTCTGATGGTCGTTGGCGCTTTTTTTCCCCTTGGGCTTGGACGGCTGTTCATTTGCCTGTGGGGCGAGTGTTTGTTGTCTCTCTGCTAGCCTTTGTGATTTACTTTGTGTAGTGTTTTGTATTCCGCTATTCCGTAATTATACTATAGCACCTACAAAAAACTTTAGAAAGGGAAAAAGGCACGACGATGTTTGCGCATTGGTTACAATGGTTACAATGGTTACAATGGTTACAATGGTTACAAGCGAACGACGTGTTGGCAACAAGCGAACACAACCTGCAACCCGCTTGATCCCATTGCTTGTTCTTCTCTGTGGTGGACATGTTCATGGTACCCGTTATCAAAGTGGCTTATTTCCCTTAAGTTTCCACTGCCTGGACAATTTTCGTTCCTCGGCTTGTTCTTCTGCAGCCCGTGTTAAGCTCTTAACGATACTGACAATTGAACCCGGGCAAGCAAGCGGAGCCATGGTTATTCTGGCATGATGCCTCTGTTCTCAGCGCATGAGACTCGTCTCATGTGGCAAGTGCATCTTCGATGGGTGCTAGAACAACTTTTGGTAGATTGAATATCATCAATTTTTCAATTCCCCAATAATGGTGTAACTTTTCTGTGTAGCTAATTTTGCACAGGGGCAAGCTAAACATTAAAGCTCAGACGGCAGCTATCCGCCCGCGCTCTTGCTCTCCATTACCTCTAATTCAGTGTAGTAAGCTATCGCAACCCTTTTTCGCAATAAGATATAACGCTTGCCACAAAGACTAGGTATGCACCGCACCACGATACAACATTCGATGTGCAAGCATGCTCCCGGTGCGCACCTTCCGGATTCTATCAGGCCAGCAGACCACCTGTGAGTGTCAGACTTGACTGTGGAGAGATATCAACTGATCCAGAGGGGAACATGCAGAAGGGCCCAACGAAAAAATGTCAATCGTTGGATCGTAGCCTGGGCGGGACGATCTCCTAAAATTTTACACTTATAAAACATTCAATATTCTAAATAAGTCAGGACTCACGGGTGGATATACTTTCCTGTGGAAAATGGAAGAGCTTGTATATAACCAGCCAGGATGCCACTAGTGGGTTCCAGCATGGGTCCTCATGCTCTGCAGTGAGGAAGGCAAGGTCCCCGTCATGGCAAAAGCAAAAAGCTTGTCCAAGGCAATTTTGGCCTTGGGCACCTGGATGCTGCTGTCCTCTATGCTCATCATTGCCAACAAGAACATTTACTTGAGATTTCCATACCCGCTTTTCGTGACAGGCATGGGCCAGGTAAAGAGGAATGGGCTTGCAATTTGTGCTTGCATACGTGCGCAATTCACACAGCAACTGATGGTGATCATGTACAAACAAATGTGCATACAAACACACACACACTCACACACACATACACACACGTGTGCACACGCACACACACGCACACACTTGCAAAACACACACACACACACACACAAACACACACACACACACATACACACACACATACACACACACACGAGCACACGCACACACACATACACACACACACGAGCACACGCACACACACGCACACACATACACACACACATACACACACGTACAGGTGTTTTCTGCTTTAGGCGGCATTGCCATGTCACGATTAGGCATGGCCCCTCTACAGCCCATCCCTCCAATGTCGTTTTGCTTATGGAAGCTGGGCCCCATTGTGGCGAGCTCGACAGCCACCATGTTTTGTGGGAACGCAGCGTGTGAGTGTGTGTGTGTTTGTGTGTGTATATCTATAGCTTGAAGCTTGAGTTCTACTTTGTAAAAGGGCTACAGGATGCGTTCTGAATGCTTCGGCTTTGAAGCAGAAAAGTACTTATGCGCATCTGACCCACGCTAGCAGCCCAGTCAAAAGACACTTTGAGGTGCATGGGAGGTTAATGATTTAGAATGAGTGAGGGTGCGCCAGTTGTGTGTAGCCCAAGCACGCCTGCCTACACAATCCTGATATAGAGCCTGTCGATATGAGCCTGCATCGTAGCAACCTTCAAATGATGATATTGGGTGTGCTAGGTTCAAAGATGCATGATGCATGATGCAATTATGTAAGTACGTAAGTTCAACGGGGTTACACAACAAAAGATCATGCAGAGGGTTTATGCAGTATGCAGCCTATATGTGTTATATGGTAATATGGTAATACATACACGCCTATGAGGAACCTAAATGTGTATGATGCGGAAGCTTGAGGCCCATCCTTGCCTGCAGATGTGATGTTTGAGTGTAAATATACGCGATTTCCTCTTCTTGCATTTGTATGTGATCCTTGACCGAGTATGGAAACGCGCGATTCCCTTTCCTTGCCTATGGATTTGATTCTTGACCGATCATGAAAACACGCGATTCCCTCTTCTTGCCTGAGGATGTGATCCTTGATAAAGAATGAACACATGTAATTCCCTCTTCTTGCCTGCAGATCTGCACCTGAGTGTGGCTTTCATTCAGGTAACTCTTGTACTTTATTATTGTTATCGTTCAGATGACCTTCTTCATTCAGGTCACTTTCTCAGTCAAAGCGGGATAAATCATTGGAAGCCACTCCTCGCCTTGACCTACAGAGCCACTTGTGTACACATCAACTGAAAGGCACTTCCTGCTGCACGTGATGCTGAGTTATGTTTGAGGCTGGTGCTTAACACCATGCACATAACAGAACAGTGTTGAATAAATGTGTGAGCACAGGTGTCGTGCTTGTGTGTGTCCCCTGTGGGGCGCCTCTTCCATACTGCTCTGCTCTATTCACCTCTTGCTCTGTCGTTGTAAAGCTGGCGTGTCAATCTTTGATTCCACTCCTCCCTCTCTCTCTACTGTCTGAGCCCTCGAGTTTCTCACCCTTACAGCTATGTCATCCACACACCCACCCACCCACCCACCCACACACACACATACACACACATACTGTTCCTGCTAGATAACCGTGTGCTTTCCTGATCTTATTATCAACCACAAATCCTTACTTGCCACTGTTGTGCATAAAGAGCGAACCCCCTCCATGTTATGACATATGTCCATGTCCGTTGAGCTATGAACATATGTCGCTGCCTTTAAATGCGCACACATACGCACATATACACAGAAACACAGACATACACACGAATGCACACACATATTAACACACACAGACACAAACAGACACACACACATAGAAATCAGCATGTACACACACATGCACATACAGAAACACACAGACAGAAACACGGACTGATACACACACAGATTGACACAGACGGATACACAGACATATTGACACACTCACACACACATACACACACACACGCACATTGCTGTTGCAAAGCAATACCATCAAACAGTTGTGCCTTGTCTATGCTGTGATGCTGTGCCTGTGCGTTCATGGTGTGCCTTCTTAACACTTAGGGTTTGCACCATTTGTTCCGTCCTAAACACGCCGCCTCTTCAGGCCCATATTTCTCCGCCTTGCCTTGACGCCCTGTCGTGCGTGTGGCGCCTGGTTTGAACGACACGGAACTCCTGTCTGATATCTGATATTGTTTGACCTATTGTCTCACAGGCCCTCTGTCTTTTTGTCAAGCTCGCTTTAGTGTTGTGTGTGGTGTGTGTCCTCTGCCATGGAAGGCACTTTTGCATCTACGGCTGCACACACGCACACACCAATGCGGAACAGACCTTCGAGACCTCCAAGCTTGCTTAAATGCTGTGTGTGTGTGTGTGAGAGTGTGAGTGTCTGTGTGTGTGTGTTGGCATTTTTAGCCATTGAGACCATGAGAACAGCAACCCTCAAATTTTGACACCAATGTCGCACAGAACCTCAAGTCTTTCATGTCTGCCATGAAGCTGTGGTGTGCATTCTTTGCGATCGAGAACACTTGCACCTAAATTACTGCACCAATGTCGCACAGATCCTCAAGTCCTTCACGCCCGCTTTGACGTTGTGTCTTTGTGTGGTGGCCGGCTTAGAGCGAATGAGGGCACCCCTGGTGTGGAGCCTGCTCCTCATTGCTGGAGGCACCACAAGGTGAGATGTTGTGTCTGTGGGTGGTGGCCGGCTTGGAGCAAATGAGGGCGCCGTGGTGTGGAGCCTGCTCCTCAAAGCTGGGGGCACCACAGGGTGAGATTTTGTGTCTGTGTGTGGGGGAAACAGACGGAAATCTCTTTTGGTAGAAAGGGGGGGCTGCTCCTGGTCGCTTGAGGCACATTCAGGTGGGGAGGTGTCTTGGTTGCTCACTTTGTAACAGGTCACATCACTGTGTATGTTTCTGGGGGGCATCTGCGCAGAAGCTTTGGAAAATCCTATAACCAAACCAGAAAGGCGCTAGAAGAAACAAGGGAAAAGGGCTAGGCACTCAGCCACAAAAGAGGCATCACTAGATACACCAAAACCCAGTGCAGTGTGGTGCCAAGTGCCTCCTTCCCCCATTCCTTATCACAAGCATACACACACATACACACCAGGGAACTTCAGGGGGTTTGAAAAACCTACGGTTCGCCCTCAGCTCATTGTTTTTGTGCTGGTTGCCCTCAGTTGATTTTCTAAATAGTGAAGAAATGTGCGGCTGCGCACAAAATGTGCGGTTATATAAGGGTTAAAAATGTTTTTGCCTGGGCTGCGTCAGCAGCCCAGGCTTACGAGTGGCAAGGCGGTCAATTGGGATGGTCGATCAGGCCCAGGGGCTAGAGCAGATGGGGGCTCAGCAGCGGGTGCAGGAGGTGCCGAGAGCCAGCAGCAGGTGCTAGAGCGGGGGGCTCTCCTGCTCGAGAGCATCATGAAACTCCTCCTCCTCTGGTTCTGCGGCAGCTGCCTCCTCTGATACTGGTCCCCCTGCTGCTGCTCCCTCTGCTGCTGCTCCCCCTGCTGCTGCTGGTGCTGCCGCTGCTGGTGCTGCTGCTGCTGGTGCTCCTGCTGCAGGCTGCACTGAGGCACGCCCCGCGCGTTTCCCTAAAAAAGACAAATTCTCATTACCACCACACAAGCACCACAAGCACCACAAGCAAAGAAACACTTACATACGTCAGCCAGCTTGGGAGTCTCCTTCTGTGGAGAAGGGCTCCCTTCCTTCCTCCGGAGGAGGATCCCCCTCCCCCTCCCTCCTTTCCTTCCTCTCTTGCCCGGAGCCATTAAGTCAGCATCAATACATTTTCTCCGGGCAGCCCGGACTTTGAATTTTAATTAATACGGGAAGCCCGCAGCCAGTGGCCGCTGGCTTTTCTCTGGGACGCCCGGAGTCAACCTTTTAAATTTTGGCCTTGCCCTACGGGCAAAACCAAAATTTGATTTATAAGTGCGGCGCCCGCACGGGCTGAAGTTCCCTGATAAACACGCACATTACACACATTACACACACACAAACACACGCACATTACACACATTACACACACATACAACATAAGCAATCCTTTGCTGCAGAGCGATGCTGGTGGAGAATTCCATGTCCCCCCCTCCCACACGCGCGCTCGCACTCGCACACATACACACACATACACACGCACATTACACACATCACACACACACACATACACACGCACATTACACACACACACACACAAACACACACCACACAGGTACACACATATGAAACTCACACAATTACACGTTCTTTTGCTGCAGTGCGGTGCTGGTGGAGAGTTCCACGCCCACCTTCCATGTTATCGGCTTTCTCCTGTTCCTGGGCAGTAGTACAACGGAGGCAGCCCGTGTCGTGGGGACGGAGGTGTTGTTGGGGAGGAGTAGGTGGGTAGTTGTGTGTGCAAGGGATAGATTGCGGGAAGGATACAGATGTCCATAGTGCCAAGATCCAACATTGGTAGATGTGTGTGCAAGGGGTAGAATGGTAGAATGTGGGATGCGTGTTAAAATGTCTAGGAGGAGTGAGATGAGTTTGCAGGCACAGAGGATTAAGTATATTTCGTTGGGATTAGAGGCTTTGTTAAAAAGGTGTAGATGGGGCGGGGAGGGGAGGGGGGGTTTGTTTGTTGTTGCATGACTACAGCTTCACTCAATCATCATCCTGGCAGGAGAGATAGACGTTTGGGGTACATTTG
>Ga0307947_1000729_pt1 | contig 24233 bp, 31 predicted proteins | sample OrgLakmetagen232_FD_201840 | JGI IMG/M metagenome (GOLD analysis project Ga0307947, IMG submission 201840) | Saline water microbial communities from Organic Lake, Antarctica - #232 | ecosystem: Environmental > Aquatic > Non-marine Saline and Alkaline > Saline | place: Antarctica: Organic Lake...
GGAGAGGAGAGGAGAGGAGAGGAGAGGAGAGGAGAGGAGAGGAGAGGAGAGGAGAGGAGAGGAGAGGAGAGGAGAGGAGAGGAGAGGAGAGGAGAGGAGGGGAGGGGAGAGAGGGAGGGGAAAAGGTTTTGGATTCCGTTGGAGGCACGGCCATTACCTTGCTGCTGCACCGCCCCTCCATTTAATAGTAATAAACATAATAACCCCAACGGACATGGACAAGCAACAAGGTCTGACAAGGGACGAATGGAACCTACCAGCATGTAGCAGGCTCCAGGCTGAAGCAGGAGCACATGGTGGCGCCAACGCAGCGTGCCTGTGGGTGAACAGTGGAGTGACACAACATGAAGCTTTAGCTACCGGCTAAACCCTAACTAACCCTAAACCCTAATTCCTAACCCAACATGTACATGTGTGTTTGACTGTGTGCGCTTGTGCGCGCGTGAGGGAGTGCATTCCTGTGCAAGGTTGAAGCAGGAGCAGTGGTGGCTGGCACCGACACAGCGTGCCTATGCGTGGAGAGAACAGCAACACAAATAACGATTTTTTGCTTAATTGTGTGTGCACATGTGCGTGTGTGCTCGTGTGTGCTCGTGTGTGTCGTGCGTGTGTCTGTGCATGCATTTTTGCTTGTGTGTGGAATACGCGCATTTGTGCTTGTGTGTGGAATACGCATGCACATGCACGTGAGGACGCGTGTGCACATGCGCGAGGATATGAGGGCACACAAGTTAAAATCCGCATGTACGTGTGTGAAATAAAACATGCGCTCACCGTTCTTTAAGACAGGTAGATGCGGAAGGGTGGACACAATGACCTGAAGTGTGCATTCAGGCTGAGGCTCCTGGGCACCAGACATGCCCGTGTTTGCATGTTTGTGATGTGAGAGTGGCAGTGGCGAATTAGGGTGTGAGGATGTAGGTGGCAGGTTTGTGAGGGTGGCTTGTGAGGGTGTGCTTGTAAGGGTGGCGGTCGGCGAGTTTGGGGGCGGGGGTTTGGGTGGTGAGCGAGGTCGTGAGGATGGAGGTGGTGGGTCAGGTGGAGAGGAGGCAGGGAGAGGAGAGGCGAAACTGCGTATGAAGGTGGTTTTTGAGGCAGCAGCACGTGGAGCAGGGGCAGCAGGGGCCAGGGGGGGGTGAGCGGCAGGGCTAGTGGTGGTGGCCGCTCCGTGACCATGCCTGCTGTGAGATGGACCAGCACTGCTGCTGTCGTCTCCAATACCACTACTACTGCTACTCCTGAGGGGGGGGCAGCAAGCCAGCTGCGCTGCAAGCACGGTGGAGCCTTGTGCGGTGCGTACATTGCAGAAGGGGGTGGTGGTCCAGTGCAGGCCGCCGTCCAAGGAGAAGTGCGCGTAGGGCTGGTTGCGGTTGGAAGGGGCACCCCCCAGGGTGTGGATTGCAGAGCGGGATGGCTTGGAGGTCGCTTGCCTGCACAAAAGTTGTGTTGTGTGTGTGTGTTTGTGTGTGTCTACCTGCATGTGCTGTTTTCTATGTGGCTGTGTGCGTAAGCGTTTGCATGTGCTTGTGAGAGTGTAGAGGAAAAGAAGGCTATAAGTGTGTGTGTGTGTTTGCGAGCATGTCATGAACTTACTGGGATGCAACACGTGACTTTGCGGTATGTAAAGCTACTTGTCTGTTTCCAAGCATTTTGATAGTATGCATTTTGGTAGTGAGCAGCAACAGGCGCCATGTCCGCACGCTAACGTGCATTTCCGACCCTCAGGAAAACACACGCTCGTACCTTGGCTGCATTACCAAGGTGGTGAGCAGACCAGGCTGGATGCTGCTGCCAGGAGTGTGAAGTGCAGGGGTCTCCTCCCTGCTAGCTCCTTCTTGTTCGTAGGGCTGCCGCTGCCGCTGCTGCTGTGGCTGTGGCTGCGCGAGGTGATGGTTTTGCCCCTGCTGCTGCCTCTGCTGCTGTTCCAGGTGCTGGTGCTGTAGTTGGTGTGTGAAGTGTTGGTTTTGCCCCCGCTGCTGCCGCTCCTGTTGTGCTAGATGCTGGCTCTGTCCCTGCAACCCCTGTTGTTTTGCCCAGTGCTGTTGCTGCTGTGCCAGGTGCTGCTGCTGCTGCTGCTGCTGCCTGAACTGCAGCATGTCCTGCAGCACGTCCAACTCTGAGGAGCGCGACACGGTCATGCGGAAGCGGTTAGGGCGTGGCCGCCGCCGTCTCTTTGCTTTCATACACCACCAGGGCCTCAGGACTGCGTACCAGGGGCGCAGGTGCAGCACCCACTTGCCCCACCTGCGCATGCAGAGAAATGAGATTCGATTAACAGTGCTACCTGCAGTGCTATACATGTGCGTGCCTCCTGTGCATCACCCATTGGCTGAAGGACTGCGTACCACTGGCCTTGATTGCATGTTTGCAAATGTGATGGTAATGTTGGAAGCAGGCATGCATGCACCTGCGTTACTTGGTAGCACTAGGTGTGTGTATTCCACGGTGCATGGTATATGGTATACAATGGTGTGAGCTGTGAACATATAAATGGACAAGTATAGGAAAGCAGCTGTTGTGCACAACCCCCACCTGCCGCCAACCACGTTTGGCGAGGGTCTGCTGGACGAGGGCTGATTTTTACTGTGGGGTTGGTTTGGCAGTCTGGGGGAGGCAGACTGTGACTGAGCATTGAGGGAGAGTTGGGGGGGCGAGCCTTGGCTGTTATTAGTTGAGGGAGGAAACAGGATAATTTGCTGCTGGCCAGCACGCTGCGCAGGTGATGGAAAGGTTGAGGCAGAAGAGGGGGTTGCGTGCTGTTGGCTGCTGTTGGAGGGGGTTGGGGTGCGCGAGGTGCTGGGCTGTTGAATGTGAGTGTGCACTTGGGACAGTGTCTGCTGCATGCCGTTCGTCATAGGGTGGGGCCTCGGACGGTGCAAAGGCTTCCCACGCGGGGCAATGAGCCCAGACAAGTCCTGATATCGCTTCTGGAATGCTGCCATGCCATTCCTGTTGCTGTCGCTGCTGTGCTGTGTGCGTGGCTGCTGCTCGGTGGTCTGGCCAGTGCTGTCACTGCCTCCTCCTCCCTGGTTCAGCCAGTGTGCGCTGCCATTGACATCAACTTGTGCGACTGACAAACGGTCAGGCACATCGCTCTCATTGGTGCCATCTCCTTGCAGTGAGCAGTGCTGCTGAGCAGCAGGGGGGTGCCTCAGCGAGGGGGTAGCACACTGAGGAGAAAGTGTGGAAGGTGCAAGCCTAAGTTCGTAGGATGCCGGCTTCCAACAGGCATGAGCAATTGCATGAAGTGAGGTTTCTCCATGATAGTTGTGCTACAGGACATCATGCAGCAGCACGGCAAGTGTGTTCCCTTTCTAACCTGGGCAGCCCCTCTCCTGCGCGTTCGTCGATAGGCCGTGGACACAGTTTCGCATGGAAGCAGTGGGTTAAATTGCTGAGGAAATGTTGGCTTGCAGCTTGCCGTATGCAGTGGCATTTGAACCCCATCGGCAATGTGCTACTTCATCGTACTAATAGATAACTAAAAGGCACAATCATCCCCCTCCTCTTGCCGCAGTTCGTCGGGGATTATGTATTAATTTAATTGTTGTATGTCACGTAAAAGGTTAGATTAAAAGGTTGATAGGCAGGTTGCCCCGCGCAGCATGGGTCACTCCGCTGCTGCAGAGCTTGTCAGTATCAGCCTGCGTAAGATCCTGAGCAAAGAGAAGCGTGAGAGTGCCTTTGTGGAGGAGGTCAAGGCCTTCCTTGCAAACATCCATCAAATCATCCCTGACCAGCAATCACAACAGCAACCAGCAGCAGCAGCAGCAGCAGCAGCAGCAGCAGCAGAAGCAGCTGCACAGGGGCCAGAGCAGGCAGTGCATGAAGAGGGCAAAACGGAGGGCGAGTCAAGTGGAGAGAAGGCAGGTGTAGATGCACCAACCGACGCTGCAGAAGCTGTGCCATCCACTCCCCCCAAGGCAGCCCAAAACCACGGGCAGGATAGTGGGAAGGAGAGTGAGGAGGGTGGCGTCGGTGCAGATCGTGGAGGGCCACCTGCTGCGGAGACCAGCTCTGCGCAGCAGGATGCGCAGGGGCACACTCAAGGCACACAGGCGACAGGCCCTATCCCGCCAGCTTATAGCTTAGCTCCTCGCACTGCTACTGCCCTGCCGGATGCCGCGTGCAGCAAGGTGCTGGGCATCATGCAGAAATCAGTGGACACCGGCAAAGCTGCAATCATTGAGATTGCGCTTGACTGCATTCAGAAGCTAGTAGCGTTCAGCTTCCTGCAAGGAGCGGTGTACGCAATTGACTGTGGTAGCTCTAAAGATGTTTTAGATGCAGGTGAGCACGCCCCCCTGTCGTTCCTGCTCCCACTGTGTGCGCATCTTGTCAGTGCTGTACAGTACATAGTGTGCAAAAGAAGGGCACACGGTCTATGCTTAACCAACCAAACCAACCAAAGCAGCCAATTGCAGTGGCCCTTTCATGCATTGCTGACTGAAGCAGCATGGACTGCAGTCCCTGTGCAGGGGTATGCACGTACTTGTCAGGAGCATCGCACTCATACTTGCATGAGCTTGCACGCCCACACGTGTTCCTCGCATGTTTGTGTAGCAGTGTACCTCGCCCACACACAACTACAAAACACCCAATCTCTGCAGGCAGCGAGAACGTGAGCACCGCTGAGCTGGGCATCCAGACCCCCCAAGCCCAAGCCGTGGCGCTGATGTGCCGCTGTGATGGCATCACAGATGAGGGAGTGGAGCTGCAGGTACCTTTCTCTGCTGATACAGCTGGTTAAGCACTCCATGTCGTGTGCCCGTGGAAGCCTGCATGTTTAATAAGTATGTGTGTATATAAGTGTTTGTGCATGTGTGTGTATGTTTGTGCGTGTGAGTATGTGTGTGCGTGTGTGTGTGTGTGTCTGCGTTCATGTGTGTTTGTGCCATGGTATACACACGTTGTCCATTGTCCACAACCAAGGTGAAGACGTTGCCCATCACATCTGGTGTGCTTGCAGGTCCTCAAGGGGCTACTCACTGCCACCACCTCCTCTACGTTCACTGTGCATGGCCAGGTGAGAAACGAGCTGCTCACTACACACACAGCATTCAGAGCTGCAATACAAGCGCTAACAAACGGGATACACACATGCGATACACGCGTGCAAACAGACAGCTTGCATGAAACCTGCACAAAGCACATGCAAAACAAACACGTGCAAATCCCACACTGGATTTGGCCCTCCACCTGGTGAGTATCGTTGGTGCCAGCTGTAGCTCACATGTGATGAGAGTAGCCTGGGTTTTTATTGTTATGTATGGCTTTTCTGCGCGACACTGCAGCAGGCCGACCAAACAACAGCACTCTGGGCACACAGCGGAACAGCTAATGTTGCTTGCATGCAAGGGAGCAATCCTAGTGCAGGGTGTCAGTGCATGAAAGCGACGGGGGTGCAAGGGCTCAGGGTAAAATCCAAGCTGCGTTGTTCTGGGAGAATTCTCCTGCTCCTCTCATTGCGTGCTTCGCTGCAGACAGGTACTCTGTGTGTATCAAATACTGGACGTTGCTGTCGAGGCATGCACACATTTGGGCACATGAATGGGCACATGAATACTTGGGCAAGATGCATGCACCTGCTTGGACACACATATGGACACATGAATGGGTGCATGCCTGACGAGTCTCACACCCAGCCCTGTCATGTGTTAACACGGCAAGCCGCAAGGTCCTCGTAGCATGTGTGTTGACACGGCAAGCCGCAAGCTCCTCGTAGCATGTAATGTTGTACACCTTGAACACCACCTTCTGCATACCTATGGCCTATGGTAGCACGTTTTTCCCTCCTCTCCCATCAAAATTACACACATATGCGTTCGCCCTTCAGCCAGCCTTGCTCATTTGGCAGTGCTCAATTGCTGCAACATCTTCCGCATAAGCTCGCGCAACAAGTTCATGTACCAGAATTGATTATCTTTGAATACTTCCACTGCTCTGGGCTTGCGTACCATTACCATTGTTTGGATTTATTTCAATAGGTTTGCGTACCATCACAATTGTTTGAATTGTTTGGATTTCAAGCGTCTAAATTCTCTTGACAACTGTGCTTTGCAGGCCTTGCTCAAGACAGTGCGCACTTGCTACACCCTCTTCCTCATGAGCTGATGCACCGAGCTCACGTACCCAAACCTAATCCCAAACCCTCGTTTGTGTTTTACAGGCCTTGCTCATGGCGGTGCGCACATGCTACAACATCTTCCTCATGAGCTTCTGATGCACCGAGCTCACGTACCCAAACCCAATCCCAAACCCTCGTTTGTGTTTTGCAGGCTTTGCTCATGGCAGTGCGCACGTGCTACAACATCTTCCTCATGAGCCACAGCGAGACCAACCAAACCACCGCAAAAGCCTCCCTCACCCAGATGCTGAACGTGGTGTTCCAGCGCATGGAGGCAGACGATGTGTTGGTTGAGGTGTGTGACACGTGCAGCGGTCACAGAGCAGCATAGAACTTATGTGGCTCGTGCAGCGGTCACAGAGAGCAGCATAGTTCTTATGTAGACTGTATAGGGTTGGTCAGAACCGAATATATATACGCCGTATATGACCGTATGTTTGATGAAATCCCTGCCTAAATCCCGTGTACACCGTATATATATGGTTCTGGCCAACCCTAACCTTGTGTATTTCATGTGATGTTTATGCACATGTGCATGTGCGTGTATGTGTACCTATGCATGCCTGTTCCTCAAGTATGCGTAATGCGGACGCGTTAATTCAGATACACACACAGGCATGGGTCGTACGCGTTTGCGTTTGTTTGGGTGTGTGCGTGTTGGTATATGTGTGTGTGAGTGTGTTCAAGCGTACCAAAGCTTTCGCGTTTTTGCCATGCCACAATTGTCTGTTGTGCAATGTACATTGTATACACAGTTTGTAAGTTGACTCAAAGCCCACCCATCATACACTGTGCGTGCATACACGGTGCAGGGCATGGCCCTTTGAACCTTTGACGCCTCTCCATAACCTTTTCGTGATGCACCACACGCAGTGCGTGATGCCACGCCCCACCCATCATGCACTGTGGGTGCGTATCACGGTGCAGGGCACAGCCTACTTTTCTCGCCGCACTCATCGCCTCACACCATAACTATGCGTTGCAGGTGCGCCCCATCATGGTGACCGACGTGCTGGGGCCCCCGCTGCTCAGCAGTGCCCACGCAGATAGCTCAGTGCTGAGCAGCAGCACCAGCAGCATGGCGCTCAGCGTGCAGTCCTTTTTGAACAGCGTGGTCATGGTGGCGACGCACGGCACTGGCCAGACGCCTGAGGAGATTAGATCAAGGTGTTTGTGTATGTGTACGTGTGTGTGTGTGTGTGTGTGTGTTTATGTGCATGTGAGTGTGTGTGTGTGTGTGTGTGTGTGTGTGTGTGTGTACCGACACAGCTCCACCCTGTGCACGTGTGCTTGGCGCACTTCAGCAAGTATAAATTGAACATTTTGTGATAAAGGGGAGTTCCCCCCTCCCACACGCACGCACTCTCTGCATGCTGTGGCTGTTTTTACGCTGACCCATTTTGCTCTGCCCACTACACCCCCCCTGTAATGTGGCCAGAGCCTTTCCCACAGAAGGGTGTGTACCAGTGTTTTTTAAGGAATTGGGAATACCTTAGTTTCATGTCTCCGTTAAATCTGGCAATTCGAGAAATTGGGTTCTCATGTCGATTTTCTTTTTCTGCCCCAGCCCGCTGGGAGTCCTTTGGCCTCCCGGCAAATGGTGTTATGCAATTAGTGTAGGCGATCTGGAAGCAACTGCTAACACATAAAAGTTTATCTGAACTTGCAAGGTAGGGCTTGAAAACTTCATTCTAACTGTGTGAGTTTGTCTGTTTCCACGGTGCTTCTTAGCCTGAACCAGGGGTGTGGGAAGGTCCGCCACGCCGAAAGCTGAGCTCTTAAATCCCCGTGTGCACCACGTCAGGTGCTGCACATGTAGCCTGTTGCGCTGGGGGTCATGGATGTACTTCAAAATGTTGAACACAAGCTCATCCTCCACAGACCCTGGCACCATTACCATCACCAACTCTGCTGACTTGACCCACTCCCCAAACCGACACTGCCCCCCTAAGCGCATGGCTTCCCCCACAACTCCTTGGCTGAGAGAGGGGTTGGGGGAGGGATGATGCAGGTCCTGGCTCGTTACCAGACTCGTCGCTGCTGCAGCAGGGTTAGCATCCTGGGCTTTTTTATGGGGTTTATCGCTCATTTTAACATGATAATTAAATGCTTGGAGTTTTCTTAGGTGCGTGAGGGCCTTCGAAGGCCCTCTAACCACACCTGTCGTCGGTTTACACAGGGGCTCGTCGGCACCCCCATATTCTTGGTTTCATGTCGATTTCAAAAGTCGGAAATCCATGTTTTCATGTCGATCGATCGACATGGTATGTCGCCTTAACAACAACACTGGTGTGTACCCTTGTGCTCGCACGTGTGTACCTGCTGCGTCCAGAAGGAGAGAGAGAGAGAGAGAGAGAGAGAGAGAGAGAGAGAGAGAGAGGGAGAGAGAGAGAGAGAGAGAGAGCGAGAGAGTGAGAGAGAGAGAGAGAGAGAGAAAGAGAGAGAGAGAGAGAGAGAGCGCGCGAGAGAGAGAGAGAGAGCGCGAGAGAGAGAGAGAGAGAGATAGAGAGAGAGGCGACACTCCAGCAAGCACACGTACACAAACAGCATACTTACATGCACACAGTCGTACGTACACACACTGCTAGCACGTTGAGGGTGTTCAACATGGCCATTCTCTGCCCTGCCGTGTGCCCGCATCAGTGCAGCAAGTGCACACACGAAAAGCGCGCGCTAATGCTTGTACAAAAAATACAGTTATGCACGCTGAGGGTGTTCAACATGGCCATTCTTTGCCCTGCACCTGCAGTGTGGCCGGTGCCTTTACCACAGACAGCTCCACCCCTCGTGCTCGTACCCCCCTCGGCACCGAGGCCACAAAGGCTCCCGCCCCCTCCCCCCCCGCAACACCCACACAGCAGCAAGAGCTGCAGCAGAAGGCGAGGCATGAGGAGCCAAGCCCTCCTCCAACGCCACTTGCTGCAAAAGAGGAAGCACCAGGCACCAACACTCGACAGCAGCAGCAGCAGCAACAGCAGCAGCAGCAGCAGCAGCAGCAGGGTGAGTTTACCAGGGCATCAGTAGGAGCAGTAAACCTTATCAGCACTGATGCCCTTGGCTCAAGTCAGCCCTGGTACCTTTTCACCAATTTCAGCTCCTTGCTTTGAGCACAGTTCATTTCAGCACACACAGTTCTCGGACCCTCCCACTTATTGTCGTGCACGCACACACACAAACACACACACTGACACACACGGAGGCAAACATACACGCATACACACATGCATGCTCATTTCATGCAGTGCAGTGCACAAAAAAAGTGCTTAGGTAAGCACACGCACGCACATCACGAACGAACGCAACTGTTTAAGTGCACATGTCAATGTACACACACCTGCGCAAATACATAGTCATGAGCGTCATTGCAAGTTTACACACACACGCTCGCGCACACACACACATACACATACACACACATACACACGCACGCACGCACACCTACACATGCACGCACACGTTACTATACACTCAATCATCCAAACGCAGAGGGAGAAGCCGGAAACGTAGACCAGGCATCCACGCGCACAGCAGTGCTGCAGCAGGACGCATTCCTTGTGTTCCGTGCGTTGTGCAAGCTTTCCACACGCACCTCTGACACCGCAGCAGTGCAGGATGCAACGGCAGCAAGGTGTGTATGTGTGTGTTTGCGTGAGTTTGAGTGGAAGATGTATGTGTATGTGCATGTGAGTGTGTGTGTGAGGTGTATGTATGTATGAGGGGGATGTGTGAGTTTGTAGATATCTGCGTCAGTTTGTTTAAAGGAAAGCAGGGTGAAGTTCTACACTGTACAAGTAGGTTAAAGCTTGCTTGGAGGGTGTTCAGGTGCAGCACCCGTCATAGCACACACATGCACACACACACACATACACACACACGCGCACACATACACACACGCACACACGCAGACATACACACACATGCACACACGCGCACACACACGCGCACACACACACACATCACGCAGGGGCAAGGTCCTTGCCCTTGAGCTACTCAAGCTGCTGCTTGAAAATACGGGCCCTGTATTTCAAAGCTCCGACCTGTTCACCACGGCCATCCGACAGCACCTTTGTGCCTCCCTCTTGCGTAACAGGTGTGTGTGTGTGTGCTGTGTGTTTGTTTCTGTGTTTCGTGTTGCTTGTGTGTGTCTATGTGCTTGTGTTTGTGTGTACGCGTGTATTTGTTTTATCTTGGGTCTTTTTTGCATTCATGGATTTTTACTTAGTGGCTATTGTGCCTTTCTTGCTGGCTTGGTTGGCTGGTCTGTTTACGTTGGGAGCCTCTAAGCCACGTGTGCATGAGAGATACATGTGGATGAGCAATCATGCTAGACCCTGTTAAATTGTGGCAGTGTTTACGAGTGGCAGCTTCTGGCACCCCTTACTTGTTTAAAGGAAGTTTTTGCTTTTGTGCCACATTTCTTGTAAAAGCGTTTTGTTTGATTTGGGTCTGTGTATTTTGCGACAGCTGTCTGCATGCCTTTCTTGTGCAAACAATTCCGGCCTTTGTTTCGACGCAACTAACGTGTTAATTGCCCTTACACCCTTACACCCTTACGCCCTTACACCCTAACACCCTTACGCCCCTACACCCTTACACCCTTACACCCTTACACGCAACTGACGTGTGGCCCTTACGCCTTTGTTCCGCTTGACAGCACCAGTGCAGTGCCTGCCGCGCTGCAGCTGTCCTGCTCCATTTTCCTGACCCTGCTGTCCAAGTTCCGCACCAGCCTCAAGGCAGAGGTACGTACGTGCACATGAATGTGTGGGATAGGGATGTGTGTGTATGTGTGCGTGTTGTGTGTTTGAGTACGTAGCTGTCCTGCTCCATTCTCCTGACCCTGCTGTACAAGCTTTGCACCAGCCGTGAGGCAGAGGTGCATGCATATGTATGTGTGGGGCAGGGATGTGTGTGTATGTGTGCATGCTTGCATCAGCCCTGAGGCAGAGGTACGTGCACGTGTGCGCTCCACTCACATACATGCGTAAGCGTGTCGCTTGTCCATGGTCCTGCTCAAGCCTATGTTGTGCTCTCCTCAATATTATGAGTGTTCCACTCACGTACACGCGTGGGCGTGTGTTCTTTTCTTCAATGACCTCGCTCAAGCTTTGACATGTTCCACTCAGATTCGTGAGCCCTACACACACAACACACACTCACATATACATACGCACACACACAACACACGCTCACACATACATTCACACACGCTCACACACACGCTCACACACACTCACACACACACACACACTTACACACACGCAGGTGGGCGTGTTCTTCCCCATGATCCTGCTCAAGCCCTTTGAGCCCCCCAACGTTCCAGGCGTTGGTGCGGCAGGGGTGCCCGGGGGCCCTGCCCCCCCCCCTGGTGCTCACCAGCACCCTGCTCCTTGCCCCCCGGGCCTGCTGTTGTTCAGGGTACGTACACATGTTGGGCCGGTTGTGGGTCTGCTATTTTTCAGGGCACGTGCACTTGTTAAGCTGCACCCAGTTCTAGGCCTGCTGTTGTTCAGGGTACGTATACATGTTGGGCCGGTTGTGGGTCTGCTATTTTTCAGGGCACGTGCACTTGTTAAGCTGCACCCGGTTCTAAGCCTGCTGTTGTTCAGGGTACGTACACATGTTGGGCCGGTTGTGGGTTTGCTATTTTTCAGGGCACGTGCACTTGTTAGGCTGCACCCGGTTCTAAGCCTGCTGTTGTTCAGGGTACGTGCACATGTTGGGCCGGTTGTGGGTCTACTATTTTTCAGGGCACGTGCATTTGTTAAGCTGCACCCGGTTCTAAGCCTGCTGTTGTTCAGGGTACGTACACATGTTGGGCCGGTTGTGTGTCTGCTGTTGTTCAGGGCACGTGCACTTGTTAGGCTGCACCCAATTCTAGGCCTGCTGTTGTTCAGGGTACGTACACTTGTTAGGCTGCACCCAGTTTAGGGTGTGCTGTCCCAGAAGGGGTTATCTGAGGCCCGGAATTGTGTATGCTTTTCAAACGTTCCTAGGGTATGCGTGCCCTGACACATCACCCTTTTGCGACGCTCAGCGCAGTGCCAAGTGTGTGCGTGCCTTGCAAGGCCTGCTGTGACGGCCACATGCCTGCTTATTTATGTGTGCACTGTTACCAGACCACCAACGTATCTTGATACAGACATTACTTGCAACAAATGTCACAGGTAGCAGCTGTGCGCGTGTTTTGCGAGGCCTGCCGTGACGGCCAAATGCTGGTGGACCTGTTTGTGAACTACGACTGCGACCTGGACAGCTCGAGCCTATTTGAGCGCATGGTCAACGCTCTCGTGCGCCTCGCACAGACGCCTGTGGCGGTGGGTGTGGGTTGCGTGTGCTATGTTGTTATGTTTAATAGCTTTCTGCATGTTCAAGCTCTCATTGCAGTCTGAAATCATCTTAACGCCCGCGCCTGAAATCATCTTTAGCGCCCGCGTCTGAAATCATCTTTAGCGCCCGTGTCTGAAATCATCTTTAACGCCCGCGTCTGAAATCATCTTTAACGCCCGTGTGTGACATGTGCACGGCCACCTTTGGCTGTGGGTGAGGGTTTGGTGTTTTGTTCAATTGCTATGTGCATGTCCACCTTTTTTGAAACTTGTATTCAAGCCTATTACTAAAATTGGCCAGAACTGTATATCCACCGCATATGATTGTATGTATGGTGATTTTCCTGCTAAAAATGCCGTATACACATCGTATTTGTGTATGAATGTATGGTTCTGGCCAACCTAATATAATAAGACGTATCGTCAGTGCCCTCGTGTACCTTGCACAAGCGCCTGTGGTGGCTGGCTGGTGTGCAGGAGTGGGCACGTGCATCTCAGATCATTCCATTCTAGCGGCATCCTAAAACCTGTAGTGTGTGTGTGATTTTGAAAAGCCATTCCAGTCTGCACATAGCATAAGTACAGCAGTAGGTTTCTGGTGATGGTGATGGTGATGGTGTGGCTTGACGAGCAATGCGCATGGCCACAAATAACCTCAAGGAACTTGTTACTTGCCTCACCTTCATCTTTATTCATAGACAGCCCTTCGCACACACACGCACATGCAAAGACACACTCACTAATAACCTCAAGTAACTTGTTACTTGCCTCACCTTCATCTTTATTCACAGACAGCCCTTCGCACACACACGCACATGCAAAGACACGCTCACACCACCACAACAGCAGCCACTTGTTTGCACCCTCACACGCAGCCTCCCTCCAGTGTGCAGACAGTCCTTCACACACATATACACACACGTACAAACAACCACCACAATAGCCACTCGTGTGCACTCTCACATGCAGCCCCCCTCCAGTGTACAGACAGCCCTTCACACACATATGCGCTCACACACACATAAACGCACACACGCAACAGTAAACACTTGCGTGCACCCTTACACACAGCCCCCCTCCACCTCCACACTCATCGCGGACACCAGCCACTCCCACCAGGAGGCCCTCCTGAGGCTTGAGGCACTACAGGCATTGGTACACTTGGTGGAGGCCCTGCTGCGTTGGTTCAGGTGTGGTACACGGGAGGAGTCAGAACTTGTGCAGGTCCAGGCGGTAGGGAGGCATGCTTTAGTTCAGGCCAATGCCTACACAAGGTGGAGGCCCTGCTGCGTTGGTTCAGCGTAAGGGCTTAAGTGAAGGGCGGAATAAAATGGTCTAGGTCGTACCTGGCTGCATGCTTTGATGCAAGCCTTGGAACACTCAAGGGCGGCCCTGCAGTGTGTCGCTCAAGGTAAGGGCTTGAAAGGCTGCTGAAAATGGAGGCTTTGACATGCTAGGTGCAGGCTTTCCCACTAAAACAATGTGCCCATCAGCAGCGCTAGCTGCAATGGTTTTATTTCTATCTGCTGCGATACTAGGGTTCACTTATCTGTTACGCGAGTATGTGAGGTATATTATGTTACCTGTATATACCTGTATTATAATAATTTATGAAGGTATGCAAATTATGCCTTGTTTAAAACGAAGCTTTATTTTGTCCATACACACACACAAACACATACACACACATACACGCACGCACACACACACACGCACGCGCACGTACACACACACACACACACACACACACACACACACACAAAAGCCTGTCCCTAAACCAAGCCTCTGCCCCCCCTGCATACACATTTGCACAACACACACGTCCATGCATAACAAAGAGCTCTTAATTCTTCTGCTTCACGCAGGCACACCAGCGGCATTGTGGATGCTGACATGGGTGCCAGCACCGGAGACCTTGCTGGCCTGCTGCACACACACGTGCCCGTGGGTGACGGCACCGCCCCCTCCACCCCTGCTCACCCACGCCACCAGCGCAACGCAAGCAGCGTGCACGATGGGGACGGTGTTGCTGTGGGAATGGCGATGGGGGGAGGTGGGTGGGGTGCATATGCTGTCGTGCGTGCATGCGTGTGTGTGTGTGTGTGTGCTTTAGTGAGTGTGTGCGTGTTTGCGGGAGGCTTGAGAAGCTTGCGTGTATGTGTTTGTTCTAGTGTACGGACGTATATAAATAGGGTGGGCCAGATCCGTATAAGTATAATTATAGGTATTATATGGTACGGTATATACGCCATATAATACAGGGGGGGGATTGTATCCGTATTCCGTATTTCCGTGTAACAAATGGATAGGTAATATACGGCGTATATACGCCGTATTTTTTACATACCGTATTTCCGTTTAAAAATACGGTGCAAAACCGTATTTCAGGTAGTACGCCCCAGACTGAGGTTCACACGCTCTTAACACGCTCTGATGCACTTCACGCTCTGTGATGCATTTTGGGTGTGGGCGTTTTAAAGTACGTATGCGCTGTTTTTTCGTAATTGCCGAGGGAACAACACCCTGCGCTCAATGCTTGCGTACAAGGGACGTCCAGCAGCATCGTTCCAAGTCATCCGCGCTTCCCTGCACACTCGCAGATTCACAAAAAAAGTGAAGCAAAGCGTGCAACGCACGGCAACGCACGTGTTCCAAAACGCCTCTGCTGCTGTGTGCTTGCATGAATTGACTGAATGGATGCAAAGATTGCCCATGGCATTGTTTCAAAACGTGTGTGCCTGGAGGCCCCTGTACATTCAGACACAGAGGGGAACAACCAACCTGTGGGCGCAAATCGTGCACACAACGCACAGGTTACTACAGCCGTGAATCTGAAGTTTTGCGCTGCCCCGTGCTTTTGCAGACGGGAACAACCTGGGCGCAAAGCGTGCGTACAAAGCACGTTTCCAGGAGGGAGTGGCCCTGTTCAATGCGAAGCCCAAAAAAGGTAAGTGAAGGAGGCAGGCAAAGGAGTCTTTACTGGGCTGCGTCAGAAATCACCTTTCTGTAAAACGGATTGTCGTTGTGCTGTAAGTTTTACGGTAAGTAAGAAGTGGCTCCTTTTTCTTAGTCCATGTGAGCACGTTTTTTGCAGCCCGCGTAGCTGTGTATGTGTGTGTGTGTGTGTTTATGTGTGTGTGTTTGTGTGTTTCCCGAGGTCTGTACAAGGGATTGAAGTTTGGCCAAGAGGGCAGGGAGGGAAAGAGGAGAAATGGAGCAAGTTTTGGCCAAAAGGATGGGAAGGCAGAGAAGGGACAGATGAAGCACAGATGGGCCAAGCAGCTTGGTGTCTGATTGGCTTAAATAACAAAACTCATTAGTCTGTGGCTTGCAACGTGTGTATTTAGCCAAAAATAGGTTTGGAGGTGTGAGCGTGAGCATGAGCGTGAGAGAGTGAACGTTATAAAGTATCTGTGCTCCCTTGTTTGACCACGTACTTAAATGACCTGCACGCAGAGCACTTGGCCACCTTACGCAAAAAGATGTCAGCTCTTCTTGCGAGTATTTTTGCAAAATATGTGCTGTGATGTTGTTTCAGACACACACACCCCACACAAATGCACACACACACATATACATGCACAGGCCTGGCTTTCTTGCAAGAGGAGGGCATGCTGGGAAAGGGCGTCCAGGATGTCGCGATGTTCTTGCTAAAAACAAAGGTGTGACGTCTGTGAGTGTGTAGCCACGTGTGTGTGTGCTCATGTACACGTTTGTGTGCGTAGTATGTAGCCTACAATTTATACAGCAATTGTTGTTGCTCTACATTCAGCCAATGTGTTTCATCTTCCCAACTACGACAGGGATTTCTTTTGTGACACAGCACATGCGTGTGCATGCATACAGAGGGTAAGAAAAGAAAGGAGAGCTCACGCTGCTGGCGATGACACAGCCAGCATTGATTGAGGGAAGAGATTTCTACTGATGCCATAGATGCTGTCAAAAACCTCTATGAACATGCCACCACTCAAGCAGATCCCTCCCACACAGGGAGAAACCCAGACATGAGCCCACGCAATGAAAAGCAAGACATGCTTGTGCTACAAATTATATAAAAAAATTCATCTTTATACGTAGGGTACTACCGCATCGCAACTCCTACTTATTGCGAGGTGCCCAAATGCAATAATTGCCATATTTTGTATGCAAATATTTGGGCTTTGCAAGGCCAGCCAATTTACAATCAACGCGTTTTTGCGAGATTTTGGCATTTCTCTGTGCTCTGCTCTGTTGCAACCTTTAAGCATGAGGGGGGTGGCAATTCCTTGGGTCGCCCATTTTAGACGGCAAAAACTCCAAGTGAAAAGCAAACAAGTGCATTTTGGCAGGGATTTAAACCCAAGACCTGCAGGCTGCAGCCAATAATCAGCTTTTTGAAGTCCAAAGTTTTGCGAGGCCCAAATATACTTTTCTTTTCTGCGTATTGAACATTGCAAGACACCCAGATAGTTGATTATTTACTCGCAATACTAACAATATTCCTACGGTTATTATGAATTATTATGCAATATGATTAATAAACCCTACTTTTGTTATCTTGGGTTGGGACGTCAAAGGTCCACCCCAACAAGAGGGGGGACCACATGTGCCAGGCACCTGCAGAGTGAACCTGAGTTGCACTAAGGGTTTCGATTTTAGTAAATGGTCTACCCCAAACAAAGGGCAGGCACATTTGTAGGGTTAGCCAGAACCATGTACACGGTATGGTGTTTATACGATATTTTGGCAGAAATTTCACCAAATATACGGTCATATACGGTGTATATATACCGTCTGTTCACGATCACTTCGGGACCACACTTTCAAATAATTAATTAAATATTCGATTTTAGTTTGTGAAGGGGTCTGGGGATTTATTTTTGAGTTCAAGGGCACCTCGGGAGGGCCCTGTCGGGAATTATTTTTGAGTTCGAGAGCCCCCCTGTGAATGCTGCCTGTGCACTGCTACTGCTGTTTGTTATGGCTGAAGCTGTGGCTGAGGCTGAAGCTGAGGCTGTGGCTGAGGCTGTGGCTGAGGCTGAAGCTGTGGCTGATGCTGCACAGTGCTCAGAAGCAGGGAAAGCCTTGCCTTTACCTCTTCCTCTTGCAGCTCCTTGAGCTGCCTCTCCCTCTGCAGCTTTTTCCTCTTACCTTGCCTCTTCCTCTTGCCTCTTCCTCTTGCCTTTGCCGCTCTTGCCTTTGCCGCTCTTGCCTCCTTCCTCTTGCCTCTTCCTCTTACCTTGCCTCTCCCTCTGCTGCTTCTTCCTCTTGCCTTGGCCTCTTCCTCTTGCAGCTCCTTGAGCTGCCTCTCCCTCTGCCTTCTCACGGTCCCTATGCTGAGCAGCCAGCCTTTCAGCTGGGGACTGAGGCTTCAAGAACTTGGCTAGGGGGTTCACACTGGCGCGCTTGGAGCTCATTTCAAAATTTTCGTTTTCTAGCCAAATAATTAATTAATTTCCGAAGTGATTGTAAACGGACGGTATACGCTTCTGGCCAACCTTACACATTTGTCATGGCATCCGCAGGCACTGCGGTTGTACGAAATTTGTCGATAGATAATGTTTTAAAACGATAACACGCTTGAGTCACTCTCGCACTGTAAAGTGGTTGTAGAGGTTGAGCAGATGTTCTATTCGATCCTTCTACTTACTACACAGACACAGGCACAGGCAGGTCTGAGATTTTGAAATGCTGCCTCCAGCACTTCCACACCGGTGCAATATTTGATCAAGGTTAAGGCAAACATTTTTTCCCTTATTACACAATCATGTCTGTAGCCTACAGACACACACGCAGACGTGCGCCCACACATACACACGCATGCCCACACATACACACACGCACAAGCACACATTTTTGCCCACACATACGCACACGCACAGGCACACACACACACAAACACACACAAACACGCACACACAAACACGCACACACAAACACGCACACACAAACACGCACACACAAACACGCACACACAAACACATGCATGCACATAGGACCTAGACAAGACTACCATCGGCAGCTACCTTGGAGAGCGCGAGGATTTTAATCTCAAGGCAAGCCTCGTTCGTGTTTGCCTGGCAACTTGATTGCCTGGCAACATATCCTACATTTTATTCCAAGTATATTCAAACCTCATACCTTGGGTTTAATCACGGCTGCTCTGCGCTGTGTGTGTCCGTTTGTGTGCGTCAGCACTGTTTTGTGCTACTGTCCTTTGATGAATGTACTTTGCAATAGATAGATGCATGAGTCGGTCTAAAACACACCTGTGCGCTGGGTTGATGGTGCTTGCATGCCTCCCTTCACTGCTGGTATTTGCACACCACACACACACACACACACATACACACACTTACACACAAACACACCTGCACTGCTCAACTGCTCAGGTCATGCATGCGTTTGTGGATGCCTTGGAATTCGAGGGCATGGACTTTGACATGGCCATACGCACCTTTTTGGCAGGTTTCAGGTGTGTATGTGTGTGTGTGTGTGAGTTGTAACTTGTGGACGCGTCTGTGAGTGTGTTTGTGTGTGCAAGTGCGTGAGTGGCATCTTTTGTGTTGTGTATGCATGTGTGCACATGTGCACAAGCGTCACACCACCACTCACACCACGTGCAGACTACCTGGAGAGGCCCAGAAGATTGACCGCTTGATGGAAAAGTTTGCGGAGCGCTACCTGAAGTGCAACCCCAACTCCTTCAAGAGTGCAGACGTTGCGTACGTGCTCGCGTACAGCGTCATCATGCTCAACACGGACTTGCACAACCCGCAGGTCAAGAAAAAGATGAGCAAGGTCCGTGTTTTCTGCAAGTCCTGTAGGCCGCTTGCGCTATTTGTTCAGAGGTTGTCATGTGGACTGCGTGTTCCCATAACCGCTCCACCTCCTGGAGTTAAGGGGTCCGTAGGTGCAGCAGGAGCAAGCTTGCTTGTGCGCTCTCTGATACCCCTCCAACTAAAATCTGCTGTGTATGCCACTTCTTGGGCTCCAACAAACTTTCTGCCTCAAGAGGTGTGCCCTGTACGGATAGCAGGGGCATCAACGGCTTTGGTCACAACACACACGGCATGATAGTCGCCCAACCAATCAATTCTGATCAATTCTGCAGGAGGGCTTCCTGAAGAACAACAGGGGCATCAATGACGGCCATGACCTGCCAGCTGACTACATGGCTGCGTTGTATGACCGCATCGCGGTGCACGAAATCAAGATGAAGGACGAAAGCTCTCTGCTCAGTGAGTTGTGTGTGTGTGTGTGTGTGTGTGTGTGTGTGTGTGTGTGTGTGTGTGTGTGTGTGTGTGTGTGTGTGTGTGTGTGTGTGTGTGTGTGTGTGTTATAAGTGAGGGTGTAAATGTGGGTAGACGGGTGGGTGGGGGTGCACGTGCGCGTATGTGTGTATAATACGTCAAAATGTCATAAGTCACGCAGAGCGTAAAGGGAGGGTTTGTTAAGAAGTCTGCAGTTGTTATAAATTACAACTTTACTCCCTGTCCGGAAACTTCAGTGTCATGTGTCCTCCTTTTCCTCTTACGGTATTAGGGCGTTCCGTGTGTGTGTTGTCCATCTTCTCTTTTCTTAGCTTTCACAAACGCCTGGAGGGGGAGGGGGTGGGGGGGTATCAATATTGGTTGATGTGTGGTGTTTCTTTGCTCTCGTTTAAAGCACGCTTGCTACCTCAGCTGTGAATTTCCACCTTCATTAACGCCACGCCTCTCATAAGTGCATGTGTGCATGTGCTCTTCATTCTGCGTACATGTGTGCTCTTCACGTGACGCTTCACGTGTGCTCTTTGTTCTGTGCACACATGAAGTCACATCATTCTCTGTCACGTCATTGTCTTTGAAGCCAATCAAGTCACATCATTCTGTGCACACGTGAAGTCACGTCATTCTCTTTCAAGTCAATCAAGTCACATCATTCTGTGCACACGTGAAGTCACGTCATTCTCTTTCAAGTCAATCAAATCACATCATTCTCTGCACACGTGCAGTCCTACCTTTCTATGCACACATGAAGTCACGTCATTTTTTGTCACATCATTCTCGGTACACGTAAATTCTTCGTGTACACTTATGCTTTTCTCGCAACTCCTCACACGTGCTCTCCATTCTGCGTACGCACATGTGCAGCTGTGGACCCACAATCTGGCAGCCAGGGCAAAAACATCCTCACCACACTGTTCTCTCTCATGGGAGCCCTGAAGCAGGTGTGCAGCATGCATGCGTGCGTGTGTGTGTGTATGTGTGTGTGTGTGTGTGTGTGTGTGTGTGTGTGTGCAGGCTTGGGTGTCAGATGCAGGTACATGCAGGAGGTTGTGGGTTTTAGCTATGCGTCCCTGAATCAGGCGCGTCATCTGTTGATTGCGCAGCTGCTGAATCCCACATCAAGCACACAAACCATACACACACACACACATCCTGTGTCTCAGCCGCACGTTGAAATCTCAAATTCTTGTTCAGCATGCATCTTTCCCACATTACATAATCTGGCACCAATTTCTCACTCCACCGTAAAAATGCTCAAACTCACTCTCAAGCTCCTGTACATCACCCTCGACGATGTTTGCTTGCGTTGGCACTGGCACACATAATACAGACACAGTGCTTGAACACCTCATATTCCTCCGTTAACACGCGCAGTACGCATACGCACATCACACACACATGTAATTGGGTGGAAACAATTGTGGATACACGCACACACAAACTGACATGCATGCATACATACACGCACGCATATACAAGATTGCTTGCAGATGTACTTGCTCACATGCACATGCACACGTATGCACACACACAAACACACACACACACACAAACACACACACACACACACACGCGCACGCGCTCACAGGAAGCGCACACAGAGCCCAGTGATGAGATCATCAAGGACACGCTGGAAGAACTGCAGAACAAAGCCAAGAGTGCACATGCTGTGACGGTGACGGAGTCTGCTGCTGTGCGCCCCATGATGGATGTAAGCGAGCTTGTCTTTGTGTTTGTGTGTGTGTGTGTGTGGATGTAAGTAAGCTTGTCTATGTGTGTCTGTATACGCGTGCGAGCGTGTTTGTGTGTCTGTGTGTGTGTGTGTGTTTGTGTGTGTGTGTGTGTGTGGGGGGGGGGGGGGGTATAAGTGTGCGCATACATATGCAAGTGAGCACGTTTTTGAGTGCGCTGCTTGTTCTCCTGGATTGGACTAGCCAGTGTATGTGTGTGTCTGTGTGTGCGTGCGTTTCTGGTTTCTGGTGATGCGTAAGTGGCTTATTCATACATGTACACACACACACATGGACATATGCTCACACACACATAAAAACATGTGCAGATGGTGTGGGCAACGTTGCACCTGCGGCCTCGCGCACAATTGCATACGCACACAAAATGCTTGCAGGTGGTGTGGGCACCCTTGTTAGGTGGCCTCAGCGTACTGTTTGAAGAGTTTAACGACTCAAGGGTCCTGCGCATATGCCTGCAAGGCTTTGCTTCAAGCTGCTGCCTCACAGCCCAGGTGTGTGTGTGTGAGTACGTGTGCGTGTGTTGCATGTTGCATGTGTCTTATTCTGTGTGTACGGAATTTTGCTTGCAAGCATATGCATTTGTATGTTATTCAGCAAAATCAGGTGTATGTGTGTGTGTGCACCTGTTGTGTGGCCTGCAGTCTAGGGTCAATGGCCTTGTGCCTCTGCGCTCCCTATCTTGCTGAAGCTTACCATAACGAAATGTCATACAACTAAACACGCGCACACACACATACACAGGGTTGGCAATTCCGAATATGTGCACCGTATATATGGTGATTCCCCTACCAGAAATACTGTACATACACCGTATAGATATAGTTCTGGCCAGCCCTACATAGACAGTATGCGCACATACACACACATACAGTACGCGCACACACTCTCACTTACAGGTGGGCATGACCAACTTGCGCGACATCTTCATCAACAGCTTGTGCAGCCTCACGCACTTGCACAACCCTGCCCAGATCAAGCACAAGCACGCGCTGGCTTTCAAATATCTCCTAGAGGTTGCGCAGTCAATAGGGGACCATTTAGAGGACAGGTGTGTGTGTGCGTGCGTGTGAATGTGTTCATGTAATATGTGTGTATGTGCTTGCGTGCGTGTATATACTAATTGTGTGTTTGTGTCTGTCTGTCTGTGTTGAATTGAATTCGTTTTTGGTACAGGGACCGCTGAGCACGGCTATAAAAGTAACGCTCAGTGGGCAGGATGTGGTGCCCGTCCTGTATATGATGCTCGTTCTGAATGTGGTGCTCGTCCCGCACATGATGCTCAACACACACACATATTGCTCAGCCCATTTTCACAAAGGTGTCATGCACACCTCGTCTAAGCTTGAGCTCGTTAAAATACGTCCCAGGGTTGGCTACAGATGCAAATGTTTATGGATGCACTGCGTACCTACGGTACATTGAATTCAAGGCAACACAACTGTTATGTACAGTGCACAGAACGAAATATTAAGTGGCTTTGTCTCCTACTTTTTTAATTTCCATGATTGTAGCCAAATACATATTTAAATGTGTTGACACACACACACACACACCACGCAGGTGGATCGACGTGCTGCGCTGTCTGTCACGTTGGGACCTTCTGCTGCATGTCACCGGCCACGCACCCTCAGACGCCAGCCTGTTCAGTGCCCAGGAGCGCAACTTGCAGGTGTGCTTGTGTGTGATTGTGTTTGTGCTTGTGTGTTTGTGTTTGTGATTGTGTGTGTGCGTGCTTTTTGTTAGCCTGTTCAGTGCCCAAGGCCGCAAGTTACAGGTGTAAAAATGTGTCCGTGTGTTTGTGACATTGCGTGTATCTGTGTTTGTGTTTGTGTGTGTACGTGTTTTCATCTGGCCCAGGTTTTGTGTCTGTGCCTATGCGTGTGTGTTTGTGCATGTATTGCGTGTGTGTAAGCATGTGTGTGTCTGTGCATGTACCTTGCAGCAGTGTGGAAATGCTTTACTTGAATGCAACGCTGCGCTGATGCTGTGCCTGTGCTGTGTGTGTACATGTATTTATGCAGCGCGCTCGGGAGGATGCGCGCAGCAACGACGTGGATGCCCAGGACCCCCACGACTCGTCCAGCAGCAGGTGTGTGTGTGTGTTAGTGTATGTGTGAGTGTATGTTTGTGTTGTGGGTGCAAGTTCCATGATTTTGCCGTGCTGCGTTGCTAAGACATGGTCAATGGTATTGTGTGCAAGGGTGTGTCTGCGTGTGCAGTGCCATCATCCAAGGAAGGCCCTGATCAAAGTGCTTACTCGAGTACTATATGGGCAGAGCTGCTAGGATGATCGATCACTCTACCCACCACTCTGTAGAAATGCGCCCACTCAATCGACATCATACATTAAGCATTCATCACATGCGTGCGCAGCGCCCTCACCAAGGGCCCTGATTTGTTGATTGGATATAACTTTCAGGCACAGCTGCACGGGTAACGTACAAACCCTGTCGCTTCGCACAGTCCCGCTCTCAAAGTAGGTCACCACTCCTCTATCATATACATGTGTGTGTGTGTGTGTGCAGCGCCATCACCAAGGGCCCTGATCTGAGGCACATGGAGGCCTTGGTGGCGGTGGAGAACAGCGCACGCAAGCTGCAGCTAGGGGTGGCAGGTCAGCAATTGTTATTAGATGTGCATGTGTGTGTATTGATGTGTGATGCGTGTGCGTGTGCGTGTGCGTGTGCGTGTGCGTGTGCGTGTGCGTGTGCGTGTGCGTGTGCGTGTGCGTGTGCGTGTGCGTGTGCGTGTGCGTGTGCGTGTGCGTGTGCGTGGG
>Ga0307947_1000731_pt1 | contig 24215 bp, 24 predicted proteins | sample OrgLakmetagen232_FD_201840 | JGI IMG/M metagenome (GOLD analysis project Ga0307947, IMG submission 201840) | Saline water microbial communities from Organic Lake, Antarctica - #232 | ecosystem: Environmental > Aquatic > Non-marine Saline and Alkaline > Saline | place: Antarctica: Organic Lake...
GTTCCTTTTTTTTTAATCTCTATTTCTAGGGAGGGACGGTGAGTACATGTACTTACAGTATGACAAAGTTAAAAACTGCACCTACTCTGCCAGAATTGTCCCCACGCCAAATGTCACCCCAGACAATGCTAATTAGCTATGAACCTAGTTCAAGAGCCCTTTAAACCACACTAAAAGTAAGATGCGTGAATTCATAACCAAGCAACTTTGAAGAGATTTAAAGAACAAATTTAGCTATCCGACACAATTTTCAGGTCCCAAAATGGTGAATTGGATGGGGGTATGTGGCTAACATAGGCTTGTTGGCACGGTTTGGCTGGGGAGGGGGGGTTTTGCATGGGGACGACCAGACGCCCCTGATATACTCACTGGTTTCTGTGGGCTCATGATAAGTACAGCCTTCCATTTGAATGAACCAAGAAAACATGATATTTAATGCTTCATCAGATGTTTAGCAAGGAAAACATGAAATGTGTATTCATATTTAGTGTTTACTTTCAGTTTTGGTCCACCGTGGTTTTCAGGTATGGAGGTTTGATGGCAGGCCGAGTCAGCAGCAGCTCATTTGCGCGGTTTCATGGAATGATTCTTCCATGGCCCCACGCTTGGGGCCGGCCCCACGTTTGTGAAAATGTTGCTGAGCTTACATTGAAAGCTAGAGCATGTACCAGCGCCGTGTACGCTATTCTCTTTACAGATTGGCAAATATTAAAATATCTGGCAAGCACTCAAACCCTAATTTGGTGTTTTCCATGGAAATTTGCATGTTATTTTGCTTATCTCACCAATCTCTCAAGCTTTGTCTTTCCACTCCGGTTGATCTTTGTTTCTTGTTGTAAGGACTCCAAAACACGAGCATCACTGAAACTAGTCTAGGAGGCGCCGCTATGAAGATCTGGCAGCAAAAAGTGAGGTTATCACCATGGCTAACAAGCAACAGCTTCTGGAGCTGAATAAACTCAAAGTGCTTGGAAAGCCTGTGAACACTACAGTACGTTTAGATGCCTAATTTGAGTCCAACTGTGGTGTGGAAATCCTATCCCACTCCTGGGCTTAGCTTGAGTCGTCTAGCTTCCAGGAACTTTACGTGGGAGGCATGTAAATAGGCTTCTACTTATTGTTATATTGTCACGCCTTAAGTCTGGCAGAGGCGTATGTGTGGTTCGGGGTAGTTTGGTCGGTTAACAAGTGGATACATTTCCGTGATTTCTGATGAAGTAGCCAGTTGTAGTATTTGCCAGCTTCTGGACTTGACATTAGACAAGGAGAACACCGAAGACCCTCAGTGTAATTGTATGCGTATAGATAGCATGTCTGAGTAGTCTCCCCTAGCTCTGGCGCAGCAGCCTGCCTAGCAGTGTGTAATTGTAGTTGTGTCAGCATTTGTCAGTGTTTTAGGAAGGTTGAGCAAGAGCACAAAGGACTCCACCATCATTACAAGAGGTTGAGATGATTGCATTCAGCTTGCTCTGCTGTCCTGCTGAGAGCCGCTCACCCATCAACACGCAATCCTTCATAACAACAACTGCGTTATTGCCCACAAGATCAGAGTCAGCAGCAAAGCAGTGTCTGAGCTGGGCAAAGTGTTTCCGTGTGGAATTCGAGGATGGCAGCAGCATCGATTTCAGCGATGTAGAGATAAGGACTGATGCCAGCTTGAGGAAGAACAGACTAATGATGTGCAGCTGGGTAATATCACAATGTTTCTTCTCCACGTGACTGAGGACATGCAAAGCGAGCATATAGGCGCGTGTGGGATTGTATGTGCATACAGTTAAATGTGGCTACCCAAGAGGCACACAGCAAGCTTGCTGTGAGGTTAGGGGTTTAAGAAGGTTACCTTCCTTCCGTTTGCCTGGTGCGAGAATACGTGGCGGCCACCAGTGGCGGCGGAACAGGGCTGCAGGAGGTACGCATGATCCGGATCAAAGAGGACAATGCGCGAAAAACAAACAAGCACTTACGTGCACCATTACAACATTCACACACGCACCTGCGCATAGAAGAAATTCTGCAAGGCAGGAAGTACTAAGTAGGCAACATGGAGCAGAACAGTGCAGGATTTAAGAGCATGAAACGCATGTGCCACGCATGTTGTGGCTGGTGGCTGGAGTTTGACCTGATCGCTCACAGCAAGGGAGCAATGGCACATGCTGCAGACACAATTCGAAAGGATTTCATATTGTTTCCAAAGAAAAAGCACGCTGTGGGCATGAACACGATAAGAGAGGATTGTTAAATGTAAATGGCTTCTCTTTCTTGAGCATTGCGAGATGGTTTTCGCTGCCTGCTATTCGCTTATCCAAACAGGAACCTCAATGTTTCAAAGGTAAATGCATGCGACAGGCATACAGTCAGTGACATATTAAAACTTGATTCGTACGGTTGAAAACGGGAGCCGCCGCTGCTTGCTTGCATCAAGTTTTTTTGCCAGGGGTTGGGGGCAACTGTGGAAGACTGCTGGGAGCATCAGCCACCAGTAGAGCAATCACCCGACGGGAGAACCCAGAAAGCACCGACTAAAAATCTCGGCAGACTTCGTGACATTGACACTTCACCTCATCTAAATCAAGTCGTACAAGGACACTAGACTTCAGAACCAGCTGAATAATAATGCACACAAACAGCACAAACAAGATATCTGGCTGAAACATTCTCCAAGGAGCCTCCACTACCCTCCACATCGCTCGTTCTTTTGTTGAGCATGAGTGACCACTCTACATAATTTACATAACAGCAACCCCTTTATGCTTTCTCTTCTTCATACATTTTTTTATTTCTCTTGGACATTCTCCCTTTTAACTAGCTAGGTTTGGCTTCAGGCTTTTTCCTTTTTCCAAGCTTCCACTCAGATGCCCCCTGAGGCATAAATATCAATGTAACCTCACCTTATACAACAGATTCTCTCAGAGGATTATTAGAATTACTAGGTGTGTTACCTCCTCTCATCAGGAGTTCCAGGCGGCCTGGTCCCAAATGCGTAATTTCCTACACATCCCTAGATGCCCTCATCTGTTCTCCAGGTTGGGTGTTGTGTATCTCTGCAACCATTGGTTTGTGCAGAACACAAAACATCTGTCACGTCCAATTGTTGGCAGTGACGATTCGTGTGATTTGGTAAGTTGGTTTGTCAGTTGAGGTTGTTTTGCCTAGTCTCGTTCAATAAGCTGGAGAAGCCAGTTTATTGAAGATAGCATTTTCTGGTTTTGATATTGCGGCAAATAGCTCAGTAAACTACTCAATGCTCAGCCAGATGGTTGACTAAACTTCCCAGCCCTGGGGAGGAGAGGCGCGGCAGCCGACTAGAGTGTGTGTGGTATAGTATATGTCAGTGTGTCAAGCAAGTTGGAATTGAGAAACAGCAGATAGAGAAAGAGAGAGAGAGAGAATCAGGAGAATTGCAGTCTGAAGTGCAGTTCCCAGCCTTTGCTCGAGAGAGACTCGACCCTGGCATTAAACATTCTTCAATAATTTTGAGTGTGGACACATTTCATGTCCGGAATTGACCACTGACGCAATTTGTGTTACGAAAAACGCGCGTGCAGCGCGTTTTCCAAGATAATTTCGTCCTGCGCCTGTGCACCGCGACATCCAGCTCCAAACCATCCACGGAGTGAAACCCTACTGTCGCCCATCACAAACGTACGGTTAGTGCAGAGCTTGTGGGTTGGCAGGGGAGGGAGCACGTAGTGTGCCAGCGCACAGGAAGCCTCTTTCGTTGTGATGAGGGCCACTTTTCAACCATGCTCTGGATTGATCACCCATGTCACGTTGTTAGTGTGTAGTATAGGCTTGCATCTCAGCTGTGCAGCCTCATCGTCCTGCATCCACTACCCCGCATTGTCGGCTGGACCCGCCGTAAGGGCAGCCTTGTATGTCCTTTGTTCAATAAGTCAAATCAGCTCGTCCCTACTCAGGGCAGCCTCGATTCGTTTGTGTCTGATGCATTTGCTGGCTGGACCCGCCGTAAGGGCAGCCTTGATTCGATTTTGTCTGATGCATTTGCTGGCTGGACCCGCCATAAGGGCAGCCTTGTATGTTCAATGATGATCTTAATTCCTACACCGCTGGTCCCCGCTGTAGCTAGGGGCAGCCTTGCTCCATCACTTCTCCCAGTATTGCTAATCAAAAGCTGTGTGCCGTTAGCATGTCATCACCTTGTTTAACACAGTGCATCACAGAAAAGGTGTGGGAGGCTGATAAGTGGTGCCATAATCACCAATATGTGTGCGTGCTTGGAGCCTTCAGGCCCGTCTTCACGGGCAGGCAATATGTGCGCGTGCTAGGAGCCTTCCTGATCCCCCTGTTTTTCATGGGCATCCTAAGAAGGACAACCTGCCTGTATTTCTGCATGATCTCAAGATGTGGTTCAGATCGGTGCAAGGCATCTCATCATCCATGTCCAAAGAGAGGGAGAGTGGCCTGCTTGACAGAGCATTTTCATTCCAGTCACAGACCCACGACTGGTATGAGAGTCACTCAGGGAAACGGGTTTGTTCAGAACGTGCCTTGAACGTTCTTGGAACGGGCAAGAACGTTCTAGAAAAGACATTTTCACCAAGAACGTCCTTTGTCCCACAAGAACGTTCTTAGCTTCCCACGAACGTACGGGAAAAGCAATGATCTGAACGTTCTAGCCGCGTAAGAACGTTCTTGAGAGGTAATAATGTACAGACGGCGTCATTGAATTTTGAGGTACTCCGTCTGTACGTACAGGCCCAGCCTGTGCATTCTAGATCTGCTAAGAACGTTCTTGTGGAGATTTTCTAGGAAAGCATTCTGTGCGTGATCTGAACGTTCTAGCCACGTAAGAACCTTCTTGAGAGGTAAGAATGTACAGACAACGTCATTGAATTTTGAGGTACGCCGTCTGTACGTACAGGCCCGGCCTGTGCATTCTAGATCTGCTAAGAACGTTCTTGGGGAGACTTTTTAGGAAAACATTCTGTGCGTACTCTCTTCATTGACGTCAGTGACGTCAGTTGAAATTGAACAGTGTGTGTGGTATATTATCTGAAGTGAATTTTCCAGCCTTTGCTCGAGAGAGACTCGACCCTGGCGTTAAAACGTATAGATTGTTGTGCTGAGTCTTATACTTTGCAGTGATTTGCTATGACGCATCCTTTCCGAATTTAAGCCGGTAGTGTTTACACTATCTGCTTTCTTTTTCTTTTCCTAGATGCCCTACAGATAGATATAGCACTGTAACCTTAGCTTACATTATAAGGGAGGAGGGAATAAAAGTAAAGGACTTGGTACCAAAGTGGCTTCTTTCCTCAGGGGTCTGGTCTGCATAATCCTTTCTTCAAATGTCTGGTGGTCCCCTCAAGGTTTTAAAGTACTGTAGAATAAAAAAAGGATATAGCAAAAATGTAAAGGCAAGCCAAAATCGTGAGATGGAGGCCCTCGTCCCAGCGGAGGCCCACATCGGAGGTCCGTTCCACCCAAGCTGGATTTCAGGACCAATAAGGAGGACTGGGTGGCACACATCAGCGCACACACAAAAGAGACAGTCGCTGGCAAGACCCGAAGACAACGGCGTCGGGCCAAAGACAAGCTCAAGCAGCAGAGACGCCAGCTCGAAGGCAAGGAATGAGTTGATGCATGACCCATTCCGCACACAAAGCTCCCGCATTGCTAGGCCAGGATGGGGCTCTTGCTATGCTTGCCTACTGACTGTACACAGTGGACGGAGTAAATAGACGGTTTGAGCCTGCTTGCTTGCATTTTGGCTGTACGACAGAGCCAGGCCCCAACCCCCCCCTTCGTTAACGAAGGAACGCCCCTTTTCTAAGAGATAGCCTGGGCTAGCTGTGTGTCGTGGTGCCTTTGCTTGCTGTGAGTTGCACCTCTAGGGTGAATACACGCTGTGGTGTTTGTTGGCTAGCTCGCTGTGGCTTGAACATCTCGGGAGTGTGGACTGAGATGGGCGGTGCTTAGAGAGTGCGGTCAGGAGCCCTTGCAAATTTTCTGGTTCCGTGCTTCCATCAGGTTATTTAATAGCATACTTGATTCCAACAGTGAGACTCTACGTCGTGTGCTGAAAGCAGATCTGCAAAGTAGTGCAATTTTCAAACAGAAAATGCTGAGAGCCACACAGGTTCCCATGCAAGAGTTCATTTGCGATTTGCGTTCCAGACATTTAAAGGTATGGAGGAAAGCTGATTTTTCATGTCCTCACGCAGTAAACAAGAAAGCAGTGACGTATCACAAGTGGTGTGGGAGTTCTGAGAGTGGTCCTAGAGGTTCTCCATTTTCTATCCCCTCCTACTTGTACAAGGATTTGAACAAACATGTGTTGAGGAATTCCAGCAGGTTCAGATTGCGTGCACACCATTTAAGAGTGGAGTCTTGCAAATGGCATGGTGGTTCTAGCATTTGTGGAAAATGTGAGTGTGGAGAAGTTCAAGATGAGAAGCATGTGCTTTTCTTTTGCAAGTGTGCTGAAGTGTGCGAGCTGCGCATGAGATACAGAGACCTTTTTAAAGGAATGTTTAAGACTCTGCATGCGTTTGCTCCTTCGAGCTCTGAATTTATTCCTTTCTTGGCTTGTCATCACAGTATCACTGATTTTGAGATCAATGCATTCCTGAATTAAAACTCATACACTCCTCAAGTTTGTGTCAGATTTAGTTTCAATAGTATGCATATAGTGATGTAACCTTAACCTTAGTTTCAATTTTCGATACTGGTTGATATTGATCCAGCCAATTGCCATCAGCCAAAGTCTCGGGCTGTAGGCCATCCTTGTAACCCTTAACCCTTGGACTGAAATGGTTGAGTTTCTATATATGTGCAGCAACCAGCTAGACCAGGATGGGGCTTAAACAACCTAACAACTTGAGGCGGAGGTTTTTACCTTCCAACACTTTTCTTGTGCTTTTCTTAGAACGTACATGCTGGTGCACTGTTGTAAGTCAAATGTTATACTCAGCTTCCAACTTGTTTGCATGAACAGTCATGGGTCCTCTCTAATGTGTCGCTCCCTTCCTCCCCTTGGGTTATACATTCTGGTGTTCAGTTAACATGCCTGAACTGCTTGTTGTGGCTTTCCATCAGGCTCTTTTTATTGCCTCAGGTTCTGCCTCTCATCATTCATTCATCACTTTTTACTTTCCTTAGAGAACAATATGGCACTGGCCAGACCAGTTCTTTTTTACAACCTTACGTTTACTTTACGCTGGCTGATCCAGCAATGCCTATCAGCCCGACACATGTGGCTGCCGGTTACCCCCCTTTGTAAACCCTTCAAAGTACTGTAGGAAAGACCACGGGCCTTCACCACAGCAAAAAGGAGGTACGCTAGCAACCCAAAAATTCTCAAGAGTTGACAAGAAGGGCGGCACTGCCTTAACTCAACTATAACATAAAACATATGCAAACACACAGACCAATACATGGCTTTTTCGTACTACCGAACGGACGACATCGCCCTTATTCACAGGCATCAAGGTGCAAGCCCTTCCCTCAATATTGCAGCAGCATTTGCGGTACAGGGACATTGCTCTGAACGAAGAAGCATTAGGTATGCATGCCTGGAGGGCTTATGTCAGCATATATAGTGATGTAACCTTACCTTACCTTATGTCAGCACCATACCGTTCACGGCCTCACCTAAGACGCAAGCGCACAATGCACACACCACACATCTGCACATCACACACACATTATAAATACACGTGTACAAAGCTCACACGACACATCTGAGTGTACCCAAGCCGAGCACGAAAGCAGCATGACACAAGACAAGAGGGAGAGCGGGCAGCAACCAGGCAAGTTTGTGGGAAATGTGTTCTTTCCATACGTTTCCAATCCTTTCCTTAGCCCACAGGAGGTTGAAAGGGAGCTTCAAGCTGCTGTCGGTCGACCTTACGTTTCTGCCTTTAAATGCGGAAAGCAGTCGGTCAAGCCGGACTTCGGGTGCTTGTTCTCTGCGTGCTGTTTCAAGACCACCTGTGGCATGAGAAAGGGCAGATGGTATCATTGACTGGGTGTTTTCAAGACCACCTGCGGCATGAAAGGGGGGAAGGCTGCAGAAAAGTAAAAAAGGGCGTGTTACCTCTGCGTTAGACATGCAGCGTGACGGGAAGGGGAGTCCGGTATCATGAACGGGGGGTTGCCGAGAAACACGATGGTTGTGTGGAAGGGATCACAATACTAGCATGCTCGCTTTTTCGATAGAAACGATGGTTGTGTGGAAGGGATCACGATACTAGCATGCTCGCTTTTTCGATAGAAATTGCCTGGTATAGTAAAAATTGAATTAAAGCACCACAGCAAAGTGATGTCGTTCAGAGTGCTCCGAGCGAACGACAAGCTTCTCATGCTTGCTTTACGATCTACATATGGACCACTGTCTTTGCAAAGTGGCACAGTGATTCTTTTCCATTCCTTCTTCTATCCTCTGCTTCCACAGCATTTTAACTCCATGCTCGTACTTCCTGCTCTTGCTTGCTAGCAAAACGTCCATTTTGTAGCCTGCTCAATTTTTTTCTTGAGGACCCTACCCTAGCTTTCCCAAGCAGTGCACTCCTTGTATTTCTAATAAAAGGTGAAGGAGTCGAGTCATCCACAACCATCATAAGATGCAAACCAGATAGAGTCACACACTGCCTTGGTCTGTTTCACCTTTTATTAGAAATGCAAGTCACAACAGGCATGCCCTGAGCCCGAAGAGATGCCCTGAGTCTGAAGAGAAGTCTACCAATTAAATATCATACATTTGCCTGCCACCTGGCGAAGGAGGAGTGAGCCACTGTCTCAGGTTGCAACAAACACCCTAATTGCTGGAACCAAACCTGAGCAGAGCAAGCAGAGCTACAAAGTCACCTCGGAAGCGTTGCAGAGGAAAGATTGCATGCAGATCTTGCAGACGATGGTCATGGCTGCGGCGTTCTGCTTTGACTGGGAGCCTTTTGACTCAGCAGCTGCCTGTGTGAAAGGGATAAACCGTGTGCATGTGTTTGTGTGCATCCATATGTGTGTGTGTGTGTGTGTGTGTGTGTGTGTGTGTGAGAGAGTGTGTGTGTGTGTGTGTGTGTGTGTGTGTGAGAGTGTGTGTGTGTGTGTGTGTGTGAGAGAGTGTGTGTGAGAGAGAGTGTGTGAGAGAGTGTGTGTGTGAGAGAGTGTGTGTGAGAGAGTGTGTGTGTGAGTGTGTGTGTGTGAGTGTGTGTGTGAGAGTGTGTGTGTAAGTGTGTGTGTGTGAGTGTGTGTGTGTGAGTGTGTGTGTGTGTGTGTGTGTGTGTGTGTGTGTGTGTGTGTGTGTGAGAGTGTGTGTGTGTGTGTGTGTGTGAGTGTGTGTGTGTGTGTGTGTGCGTTGTGTGTGCTCACGTTCTAATACACATGGCATGGCAAAACATAGAGTAAATGCTTTTGTGTACTGTTTTTGAGAGGTGGACCTTGAGAGGTGGGCCCACCTCTGAGCCTGCTGCCTCAGAGCAGCCGTCTCCGCAATTATATACACAAACCGGACCAGCACCAGCACAGGAAAGACATGCACGCACGCACCCTGGCCTGGTTCTTCTCCCTAGCCTTCGCGCTCTTTTGTCCGTTGCCGCCTGGCGGGGGGACAAGTATAGTGTTTTCCAAGTTAGTTGAAGGTTTTACGCACAAACGTGTGTTCGCTGTCGATGCTGCTGTTCTTCTCTACTCAGGTCCTGGTGCGTCTCGTACCTCCCATGTTTTGGAAGGTCTGCTGTTTTGGGTGAAGGACTCCTGTCCCTTTTCTCCGCCTGCTCCTTGAATTACTTTTAATAGTTTGTAATCTATCGGAGCAAACTTGGCTAAAAGATTGGACCCTTTTAAATTCCGGGGAGGAAGAAAGGAGAATCTCCCTGGTTGCATTACCTGTACTGACACAGGTATATAACAACAACACACAACACCTACGCCTCCTCCTTGCAGACTGTGTTCCATGCAACAACGGTCAACAAAAAAAACTAGGCAATACCGTCTGGAACGTGCAGAACTGAGCACTAGATAAAGAGCGATTTTCTTTGGTGTATCTTTGAGTCCTCATAACAGAAAAAGAGAGAGCCTCATAACAGAAAAAGAGACCATTGGAAAAATGAAGTGGAAACGACCATAAAATCAGCACCTCGTTTCAGTACATCATTATTGACATTGGCCTAATGAAGTACTATTCTGTAACTTTAAGATAATTCACTGGAAGGATCCCCCCAGGCTCCTTCCCCACTTCCCAGGGTGAAATGAGCTCTGGTAGCAGGCAGGGGCGTTGTGGTTCATCATTGGTATGTTTTGTCAATACACTCGTCTGAACGAGCAGTAGGGCCGCCCAACTCTCTCAGAATTTGACCAATAGTCTAGAAACTTGACTTGCATAAAAAAGGAACGTTCCTTGCTTTTTGTCTCACAGGCCCCCTTTGTAATCTTCCCGTCATTGTATTCACACAGGCTCAAAGACGGTAGCAGATCCGCCATCGAGAATTTAACAGGCTGATATAATTTGTTTGTCTTTGCTTAAGCATATGCCTATTACTACTATTATTAAAGCAAATTCCATGTGATGGAATTGGCCGGCTGCAAATATGTTTTACATGGCCAAGTGCTTGCACTTACAGCCTGGTGAAGGTAAAATAACGCAGATAGTGTAAGCACTACCGGCATGCATGGATCCATATGGATTAGGAAAGGATGATGTTTTGGGTTGTGCAACATCCAATGGATGCAGAGACACACAACATCCCACCTGGAGAGTTGGTTTGGAGAAGCTTTTCAGTGGGGATCAAGTGGTTGGGAGGCAGAAGCCTGCACACTACCAGGAGTTTACTCCTAGATATTTTCGGGGGTTGTGTTCAATGTCTCGTCTCATCTGTATGATTTTTGTTGCGGATCTGATTGCATGTAGGCTTTATTTAATGAGTGCTGTGTAGACCACTACCTCCGAGGCTGTGGAGTGGGTTCCTTGAGTGGCTACTGTAAATGATACCAAATGCTCCTAGCAAGATGGCGTGAAGGGTGTTACGGCCTGCCACATGTTTGAAATTACCGCCATTGCAAGAATCGGCAAAAAGCTCACACCCAAAAGCTACAGTCTGAAATAATGTACCGCCATTGCAAGAATCGGCAAAAAGCTCAATGTACAGACAGGTTCAGACATCAAAGTCGGATGATACATTTCCACAATCAAACAGTCTCCTAGCATTTAGCGCTTTTTGAAGGCGACACTCTCTCACAATCAAAGGTGCTTTAAATTCTGCACAATTTTTTGAATGCCTGCCAGGGTTTGAACATCACTAACCAACTATTCTCAGAGCGCATGCTAGCGTTTGGACGTCAAAACCCAACAACCGAAATCATTGGTAATTTGACCTACACAACCAAAAGAAAACCTCGAATCTCATCCACTCTAGTCCCATGTGACCTTCATTTCGGAAATCCCAAGGTCCTTGGTCGGAGGAGAGAATTGGACCTCGGACTCTGGCACTGCAAGCCGCAAGCTTGGGAGGCGTCTAAGCAGCGTGTCAAAGGCAACCTGCAGCTCCATCCGAGACAGGTGCATGGCCACACATTCGTGCCTGCACAATGCATATACGTAAACGAAGGAATGGTCGACACAAAATGAAATTCGGCTGTTTTGCATGGATGTTTGAGACGAGTAAAAGGCAAGTGAGGGGTAGGAGAGGAGAAATGAATGCAATAACATGGTTGTGAGAAAGCTACACCTGCCTTCTTCATGCAATTTCTGCTCAGCTGTTTTATCCTTGAAAGATAAGAAGACAGAGAAAGTGGTCACGATTGATTGTCAACTGTTCTTACACAAAGATGCTACTCACCTTCCAAAGCCAAAGGCCATGTGGGGTCCTGGCTGACGCCGGATGTCAAAGGTCTCAGCATCCTGGCCAAACACCTCCTCGTCTCGGTTTGCTGATTGGTTAAGTGCGATGAGCCCCTCGCCTGGCTTGATCTCCTGTGTATGCAGTTGGAGTGAGAGTCACGCCATTTACTTAAGATGACGCTCCATTGAAGGTCTGTTCCTTTTAATTGAATTGATGATCTTGATGCATGCATGAAGCCGAGTTACCATACTTTTACTCACGAGGAACGCTTCGCTTCTAAGAAGGAACACACGCATTATGTTTTAGTCGTCGTTAACAAAATCTGATTGCTAATAGAAAGTGCCTTACTTATTAAAAAAGCAGATGCGTTAACTGTTCAGCGCGTGGCTGTAGGCAAGGCATCAGCTGGTACATGCTGCACGTACGCACACACACCTTGCCATATCCCAGATCCATGGGCTCCTTCGCCACACGGCGCAAAGCAAATGAGGACGCGGTATGGAAGCGCAGCATTTCCTCAACCGCATTGTGCAGCAATTCAGGCTTGCTCTGCCAGCCGCAGAAAAGGTGCAAGGTGCAGTGATGTGACTAAGATTGGAGAAAAAAACAGAACTGAGGCTGGTGCATAAGTGTGGAGGCACTTGCACAAATCCAAGGAACCCCAAAGCGCGATGTTATAATAAATGCATCGCAGTGCGCAATTAAGATGAGAAAATAGTGCCGCCCAGCCAAAGTTATAACGAAGATCCGTACCTTGAGAAGCTCCAGCTGATCTGGGTGCTTAAAAAGCTCCAGCAGCCCCAGAGCGATCATGCCGGACACAGTGGCGTTGCCAGCCACAAGTAAGAGGAAAGCGGTTTGGACCAGTTCTTCCCTCTGCATGTGACCCGGCTTGAGCTGCAGGAAAAGCGCAGCCACACATGCACTTTTACTCAATTGGCAAGTTGAATGAAGTCGAGTCATATTACGTCTCTTTATGAGGCAGGGGGATTCTTTAAATTAAGTGGTACGTCTCTTTCTAAAGCAGGGGCAAAAACAATTATGGCCAAGGCTTGTGGAACACAAACCTGGTTGGTCACCAAATCGCTGATGATATCATCAGTTGGATTCTGCTCTTTGGTTTGCACCTGCGTAGACAAAGAAGATGTAGGGATTGCAAGGATTAGCCACATACAACCCTGTCAGACACACATTGAAGCAGCCACAAAGTGAGCTGAGTCATGTAGCCTGGCGTCCATTCTTCTTAAGCACTGCTAGTTGCAAAGGGATGAAGTGAGTGTTGATGCCTTGCATATCTGCGTGCTTCTGTATCTCTTTGGGTTGCACTATTTTGACATTTGATCATTTGATAGATTATCTATAAATTCAGTTTGCGATCTGCAAGTCGTGTGCCCAGAAAATGTGCATGTGGTCTCATCGTTCTCCACTTGTTCCTGCTCACCAGTTTGTTCATGCAGTCCATCAGATATCGAGTGCATGCAATTCGCAAGTCACGTGCACCAAACTGTGCATTCAGTCTTAACCGTTCTCAACTCGTGCCTGCTGCCTGCTCACCAGTTCGTTCATGTAATTCATCAGATCTTGGGCCGCCGTAGATGCATCTCGAGCAGTGCCGCTGGCACTAGCACGCACAGCTACATTGCTAGAAAGGAAGTGGTAGTCGCTGAAGGGGATTCCAAGCATGGCGTAGATGACCTGAACGTGCGAGCACGATTGGGTAGGGCCGTTTGTGATTTTAAAGCCGTTAAAGCTCGCGTCAGGATATTGATAACCGAATCTTGACAGAAAAAGGCGTAGGCTTCCAATTTCAGATTCCGATTGAGCAAAAGCACGGTGCAAACGGTTCAAACTAATCTGGCATTCAAAATACAAACTAATCTGGCACTCAAAAATACAAACGAATCTTGCATTTGAAGCACCCGTTGAAGCTGCAGATGCACTGAACCTGATCACACACCTTGAAGGGTAAAGGCGTGGCAAACGCCTCCATCAAGTCAACAGGGCGCTGCTTGCGGAGCATCTCGTCCACGAGTTCATCTGCTGCTTTTTGTGTGAAGGGCCGCATGGCCTCTGACTTTTCAGGTGAGAACCACGACTCCACCATCGCCCTATTCAAAAAACATGCGTCAGCACAAGTGAAATGCCATTGCTGGCCGCTTTGAAACAGCGACTGGTTTATGGTGCTTGAACTAAAAGGCATGCGAATCATTGCTGGCACGTGCAAATTAAAAGGCACCTTAATCAAACATCTACATACAACCAGAATCATGTGCTCCTCTCATCACCTGTATTTGGTGTGTGCGGGTGGGTCCATGTCCACAAAGGTGCGCACTTTGTTTGCGGCGGCTGCTTTTTTCCCGCCCTCGCTGAGCTCTGGAAACCCATGTCTCCCACGCTCCTGCAGGAACCCATGTAGGTTCAGAGTAATGTGCGTTGTGAGTGTGCAAAGAGAGTTTAATTGGTGTGCCTTTGAACTCCTAACTCATCTTCCTGTGTACATTCTTTAAACATAAACTTTATGAGAGATGGAGAGAGAAGACAATGTGAGTGAGTGGGGGTGACTTTGCCGGATGAAACAAGTGCGTGTTCTTTTTATGCGCACCTTCGATAATCGTTCATCATCTAAGACGCGGGCAATGTCTTTGTGCTTGGTCAAGAGATAGACCTCGCTGCAAGGGATCATTTGTGGCACCAATAATTGAGTAAATGCATTAATAATTGAGTAAACGTATCAAAAGGACTGTGGGCGTAATGACTTGCAGCATACGAATCCTCTGCAGACAGCTGTGCACATTTCATCCAAAATACCTTCCGTCATACAGTTGGCCAAGGGGCACAGGGTCTGTTTTGCGTAGATCCTTGTACTCAGCAGGAGGCTCAGTGGAAGAGGGGCGTGCAAGAGGGAAGGGACATTTGCCGCTGCTGATGCCTGCAACAGGATGATGAACCATAATCCACAGGCAAGAGAGCGTAGCGTCATCAGAGATGTGACAAACAGCACACAGAAACTGACAGCCATTCGCTGGTCTCACCTCTTGCCGTAAGGCTACGTGTGTGGGCGGGGAAAGGAACAATGCGGAAGGAATGTGTGAAGCTGTGCAGGGCGGAACAGACCTGCATGTTTGTTCTTGGGTGCTCGTTGAATTTAAATAAACTTGATAGATCCGGGGGAAATCAGGAATAAGTAATAGCTTTATAGGTAAGCGCCTCTTCGAAGAGACCACCCGAGGTAATGGGAGGCGCAGTTTTTGTATATGAAATTCTTCAATTTATGAACAGTAGAAATGTAGACAATCTTTCTCGTTGGGCGGCTGACACGAAGTAGGTCCAAATCACGACCAATGATATCTCGTATACATGCATACATAAGAAGTCGCTGCCGTTTGAATAAAGCCTAGATTTCCGTTGCTTCTATCGGCTACAATCAGTGCACGCAGGAATTGAGGAGGAGCATGTCAGAAAAACTGATTTGAAGGGTTTCAGAAGTAGGAAATCTCTCAGAAACTGGGGCCTAGGTCTCAGGAGCCACCTGCCTTTGTTTGCGGTTGTAGTAACCCCCCCTGATCCCATTGAAAAGCCATATACAAGCCAGACAAGGAATTGAACGTCACTTTTAAAAACATCCGAGCAATACTCCTGGTATGCCTCACAACCACCTGATCCCCATTGGAAAACCCTCGCTCCCCGCTCTTTATACACGATTCTACAGTCTTAGCCAGGCAAGTGCTGATTCAGAGTTCATCTAGCAGCAGGGCCTGCAGCTGAATAGTGATGAACCAGACCATGTTTGATGCTCCAAACCTTCTCGTTGTATGCGTGCTGCTCCTCACTCATGAATGTTAAGTATGATTTTATTTGCCTCCCTCATTCTTGGTATCCTCATTGTGACAGTCCATGTGCAACACAGGTGATTCCCCCTGCTTCTTTGATTTTATGTGGTCGGCTGGTCCTGGCAGATGCTTGATTGTATATACTGGTTTTATTCACTGCTGCAATGTCACAAACAGCGTTGTGCCTTTTTTCCCTTTCCAAGGGAATTTTGTAGGTGCTACAAGCCTGGTGCTACAACAACAATCATCACAATTTTTGCATGCTTTACATACGCAGCCTACCAGTCACACGTTTTGACTGATGATGACTTTATCTATAAACTCTGATCCCCATTGAAAAGCCCTTTCCCTTCTTTTCTCCAGGTGGGATGTTGTGTTGATCTGCATCCATTGCTGGTTGGTGCAGGACACTAAACAACTAAAAATGTAAGTGCAGCTGTCAATCTTTTTGATTGATTTTTGTTGGTTGTGCAACCATGCCAGACTGGAGGCCTTTGTAATCCAAACTAATCTAAATATCCTTTCCTTATCCGTGCTGGTGGTGGTTACGCTATCTGCGTTTATCTTTATAATCTTTTCACAGGACCACCAAAAAGAAGACAGAAACTCGTGCCCAATTCACTCTGACCTACTCAACCCTAGGAAATACTACCAGTATATTCCCCTTCTTTCCCAAAGTTCAAGCTGGCTGTCTCAAATTCCTCTTTTACTCAGCGACCGAGGCTCCCCAATTTTTCTTCGACCTCTCTTTTCACATAAAACAGGTCGTCCTCGTCGAGCTCCCCCACTAACGCCATGACTGCATACCTGCGCAGAATCCATTGTGCATGGCCACATCATATTGCCAAGAATTTAAAAGCCTGTGTACATGTAACCAAGTTATACGTAATGCTCGAGGAAGGAGGAAGGAGGAAGGAGCTATCTGAGACGAAATCTGAGACATGCTGCATCCCGTCGGGAAACTTGAACTTGCTACCAGACCCCACATCCCCAGACCTGGCAAGTTACAATGTAACAAGTCCACATAGCAGGCACACAACAACGAAGGCAAAAACTTGCGTATGTAGCAGAAACACACGTAATGTTGACGTGCTACCAAAGAGTGCATTCGGACACTTACAAGATGTTCTTTTTGCGCCTGGGCCCTGCACCACCATCTCCCATAACAGCAGCTGGAGCCACCCCGTTGCTGTCTTTTCTACGGGCACTACTGCTGGGCTGCCTGTCCCATGTCTGCAGGTGTAAAAATGCATTGGGCAAAATAAAGTGGTTAAGACAAAGCGCCGTTCCTATCCCTATGTGTCTTTTTTATAAGTGTAGGGTATAAGGCACTACTGCTGGGTTGCCTGTACTGGAAAGAGGGAGTGCTGCAGGGACAGCACATTTGCACATTTATAAGGTTGGCCAGGACCATGGTGCATAAACGGTGCATATATACATAGAGTTCTGGCCAACCCTGCACATTTGATGGAAGCCACACAACTTAAAAAACGCGACAAGCAGGCACGCAAAAGTGTAACCGCAGTTTCATGGCATATTACCCTGTTCACCCCCATGAACACATCCAGTTGATTGACGCGCACATGTGCAAGCAAATGCACACCTGACGTGGCGGGCTGGCTGGTACGCGCTCGCTAGATATGCGCCCATAAGAGGGCACGGAGGGTGAGGGCTGTGGAATGTACTGTGGGGGCGAGGGAGGGGGGAGTGGGGGTGATGGTGGTCCTGCGTGTGAGTATACAAGTGAGCGCAAGGTGAGCTTGCTTAGAGCAATAATGAGCTGATTTTCCTGGTGGCAGTGGTAGACCACACTCACACCTGGACGGCTATCCTAATCCTGCTGTGACCCATTTTGCAATCCAACTCTGGCGCAGGCCCATTGCTAAAATAATTCTGCCAATCCACAGGCACGAAAAGCTGAAGCTAGTCCTGCCGATCTGTCATGGCGACGATCTGAAGGAGTCACGAAAGGCATGTTGCGCTCTTACTTAACAAAGCCAGTTGTCTCCTCAAACCCAGGAAACGCAGTTCGGTCACAAATTATTACGCCTGGTTCCTTTTTCAAAACATTCACAGGAGGCGTGACAGGCTTATTAACTCGTAGGGTTGGCAAGAACCTTATATGTACACCGTATATGACCGTATATTTGGAAATTTCCCAGCCAAAAATACCGTATACACACCGTGTATATAGGGTTCTGGCCAACCCTAATTACACGGGGTTTCCTGACACTCCAGCTCCACCCTTAACCATGCTTGCAAACGTGTGCACTACAAAATGTGCATGTCAGTTTGCCTGTGTATGCGCATTCATGTGTGTGTATCCTCGCACCTGTGGTGATGGGCTTGCTTGCACCGGGTATCCTTTCGCTGGGCATCCTTTCCAAAGGAGGTCCACTAGGCAGACGTTGCAGCTGAGGTGAGGGAGCAGCAGCAACAGGGGCAGCGGCAGCAAGGGAAGGGGGGGTGGGCGTCGTGGGGCGTCCACTAGAGAATTGGTCCAAGCCGGGGTTCCGGTGTGCGGCATCCCGGTCCTAGTTTTGTGTGAGCGTTGCGCGTGAGTGAGTTGTTTGAGTGTGTGTTTATGTCTGTGCAAGAGCGTGTAAGTATGTAAGACGTTTCAGGTAACAGCTGTGGGCACTTGAGGAACATCATTAGAAACACATCCAAACTGGCGTCATCACCTCTTTGATGTGATTTAGTGTTGTACACGCAGCTGTGGACATGCTACAAGGAATTGGCAACCCTGTAGTTCACCTAATTCATTATAAACACTTTACTCCCCCCCCCTCCCTTCTCTATGACAGCAGCTCTCCCCTCCTTAATTATCAACACGTCCTGTGTGTCTGCGCACTGACTGCAGCCTATTATCCCAGCTCTCCATTGTCAGCAACACCTGACATTGAGGGCAAAACCCACAGAAGGCTACAGCAACAAAACAAATACTTACACGCGATGCCCTGTCTGTCCAGGTCCTTCGCACCAAAAACATGCATGCTGCTACCTGGTAGCTCCCCCACTCCCAAAAGCCTACAACTAGCAACCCTACCACTAGCAAGCCTACCACTAAAAAGCAATCAGCAGTCGAGGCACCTATGAAGTGATTTCCTGGTTGTCCAGCCCCTTTACCTAAAAAAACACATGCTATCTACTAACGCGTACTAACGCGCTCCCCCAACCCCACCAAAAGACAGCCCATGAAACAAAGCCGCTTGTCTGCAGGGGCCTAACATACTGAGGTTTTTATCTACTTCTGTGGTAGGCTCACTTCTGTGGTTCCTAACCTACTAAGGACCCTCTGTGCTTTTTCTGTGGTTCCTTACCTACTGAGGACCTTACCTACTAAGGTCCTCACTTACTCAGTGGTAGGCTCACATGCTTCCCTATCGCTCAAACTTAGGGTTGGCCAGAACCGTATGTGTACACCGTACATGACCGTTTGTATGGTAAATTCCCTGCTAACAATGCTGTATATACACCGTATACACGTATGTATGTACGGTTTTAGCCAGCCCTACTCACACGCCCCACACGCACTTGACTTTGTGAACGCTGTGCTACGGCGGCTTTATGCCGCCTACTGTTGCAAAGAAACGTCACCTGTGGACTTTTGCATCTGCAGGAGGTCCGACTCCTCTGTACCCATAACATGCACGCCACCTACCTGACATGCTGCCCCACCCCCCAAAAATACCTCAAGTAAAAACAGATAGCCCAAGTAATAACAGATGCGTCACCTGTGGAGTAATCTCCTGGTTGTCCAGCTTCTCCACGCTGGGTAGCATGCGCGCCACGATCTGGCGGTATAAAGGGTGATCAGCACAAGGGTTGTCACACAGCCACAGCACGCGCAAGTCGTTCAGGCCCGCCAGGAATTGGACGTCGGCAATGTCGGCGATGTAGTTTTTGCGCAGGTACAGCTCCTGTCAGGGCGCGTATGTGCATATGTGTAGGGTTGGCCAGAACCGTATATACACACCGTATATGACATATGACCGTATATTTGGTGATTCCCCTGCCAAAAATACCGTATATACACCGTATATATATGGTTCTGGCCAACCCTACATATGTGTGTATGTAGGGTTGGCCAGAACCATTTACATGTATACCTTACCGATGCGTATAAGACCATATGTGTGTATGTAGGGTTGGCCAGAACCCTATATATACGCCGTATATGATTGTATATCTGACGAAATCCCTGCTAAAAATACCGTATATAAATGGTTCTGGCCAACCCTTTGCATAAAATTCCCTGCTGAAAAGCACAAACACCATACATACATGCATACCTATGTATATATGAATCTGGCCAACTATTTGTGTATGTAAGGGTGTTAAGTTTTGAATTGCTTTACCAGTAAGCGGAAAGGAGAGGGATTGGGGCGCTGCTAAGAACTAGCTCGTGATGGCACCCGCATAAATAACTATTTATCGGATGGTCTTATGTTTTCCAGTCACGTCAGTGTGGATCTGATGCCCTTGGATCTATTCAAATCAACTTTATGACTGGCACGCTGTCTTTACTTCAATAAGTGTCAATCTCACTTCAATAAGTGTATGTGACATACAGTATGTCACAGGGCAGGGCAGGGCCTCACGCTTGCACAATGAGAGGTCTTAAGCACCCGATTTAAAGCACATGAAACCACTCTTTACACCAAAAGAGTTATTGAGCATCCCTATCTTAGGCACAGGAAACCGCTCTTGCACTGGAGAGGTCCTTTACAGCCTGTCTGAAGCACGTGAAATTACTTGTAGGCAAGAGGCAATATCTCTAAGTCTTAAAGCAGCACTGGAAGCACAGGAGGTCTGGTCCTGCTACTTAAAACACTGTGTTAGGCCTCAGGTTGGCACATATCGATAAACGGAACGTTATGTACGAAATGCAATAGCGGTTTGGCTTCCGCTAGTTGCCTCAGCAACTCGTGCTAAGTAAAATGCTAAATGGACCATGATTGCCTCTCTCAGTGTGACACAGTGGACCTCAACACCCAATATTGCATCCACCCTGCACGTTTTGCCCAGCTGTAGGCTTACCTGCAGCTTGACACAATGCCTGAAATCGCGCAGCGAAGGGATGTGGTTGACCGACAATGACAGCACTTCTACGTTTGGCATCATGGCGAGGATGGACACATCGCTGAGGTCCTGGCCCCATAGGTTCACTGCATTGTATGGCGTTATGGGTAGGATACTGGCTAAGTCAGCGAGGACTTTGTGCGTATGCTCTGACTGCAATTCTTCATGGTGAATACCCCTGCCACTTTGAGTGTCTTTCTTTGGATTCACTGCTGTGTAACTTGGTGAATGCCTGAGAGCGACACCCGTTGCGCACGCTGAAAAAGAAGCTGGACAAGGCAAGTTCATAGCTGCAAAGCAGGTTCTGTGATTCACTCCACACAGCAGGCCACACTTTGGTTCTTTTTACTCACGGTTCTTCACTTCATTCAGGTGGTCCAGGCGAGTCTTCCCCCTTATGATTTGCTCAGTCAAAAGAACCATGATGCCCCTCCTGTATCAATCCCTCGAGAAAATTAAATATAATTGTTTTGGAATAACCGATACTATCAAATGGAATCTAGCTGTCTATAAGGAATTGAGGAAGGTAGGCCCTCGCACACACACATACACATACATACGGTGACACCCATATCTGCACTAACGCACGCGCACACACACACACACACACACACACACAAACACACACACACACACACACACACAAACACACACACACACACTTACACACACAAACAAACAAACACACACAAGCACAAATACACACACACACACACACACACACGCACAAACACACACGCCTGCGCACACACACACACACACACACATACACACACGCACACACACACACACACACACACACTCACACACACATATATACATTCATACACATGCACCCGCACACGCACACGCACGCGCATGCACACATACACAATACTCATACACACACACACACACACACACACACACACACACACACACACACATTTGCAATTTCTCGTTCATTTGCACTTAAATATCACCCCCCCCTTTTACTGAACGCTTTTGCTGTTGTTACACATGCGGCAAATGTATGCTGTCACCAAACCTTAGTTATGCATATGAGCACACAACATATTGCACCTGTAATTGCAAGCTTGCAGCCTACTTGCCTACTCTCAGGTCATTAAGGCAGCAAAAAAAGGCACTTGCCCCCGCACAGGGCGAGCCAGCCAGGTAGCTCTGACCTGACACAGCATGCCATTTGTTGGAGTTGAAGACGTGCCCAACTCACTCTCCTAGGACCTTGCCAGCACCCATACAGCCTAAGGTCTACACTCAAACGCATTAAAGAACAGCATGCCTCCTCGCGGCAACAGCATCGACCAGCCCCCCCCTCCACCGACAGACTTGGCGGGTGTTATTAACTTCCTGGGCCTCAGCGATCCTGGGCAGGTCGCAGTTGCTCTGGGAGTCCTGCTGGAGCTCAAGAACCTGCCCACTGTGAGTCTCGTGAACACACAATTGTGTGTGTGTGTGAGTGTGTGTGTGTTTGTGTTTGTGTGTGTGTGTGTGTGTGAGTGTGTGTGTTGTGTGTGTGTATGTATGCGTGTGCGTGTGTGTGTTTTTGTGTGTGATGTAGGTTGTGCTGTCTTTGCTATTAAAGCAGGGAACGCATGTGTAACCAGGGAATCCTACTTTGTTTATTTCAGGGTTGAACGTTTTATCAAGGAGGCTGGTCCTTTTTCTAGGCACTTGCTACATGTAGGTAGCTTCCTCTTGACCTTCTTTATTATGACTCTTCACTTATAAGCTTATAAGACCACAACAGTAAGATATCAAACGAGTATCCTCTTCTCAACGTGCAAAAAAACTCTCCTCTGCGTGAAGTACTATAAACTTCTGATAAACTTCCAAACGTACGAATGACTTCTTGTCTGATTCAGTACTCCAAAAGAGCGTAAGCCTTATCTGAAGGCGTTTCTGTTCCTCCTTTACAAAATCACGTACCGTGAACATGTAGGATTGGCCAAAACTGTATATATGCACCGTACATGACCGTATATTTGGTGATTTCCCAGCTAAAAACACCGTATATACACCGTATATATATGGCTCTGGCCATCCCTGCTTGTGTGTACTAATTCTGCTCTTGCTGTAGGCAGAAGCAAGCTGCGACACCCTTCATCAGGGAACTTACCAACAATTTGAAGCAGGGAAACAAGAAACACAACGTTTCAGACCTTGATTTGCTACTATTTGGAGTGGGTCCATCGTGACAGATGTCAGCTTGGGGTCTGAGTAAGAGTGTCATGGTCTGTTCCTGTTTGAGCTAGGGGCGCCTGTTCATACTTCATTTCCTAGGCTCCTCAGATATCCCTCCACGTTTTCAACCCCCCCCTGATGTCTGCAATCATTTATTGATTGTGTACTTCAACACACGGTTGTAGGAGGAGGGCCCTGCCTTGGACCTCCTCAGCAAGGCCCCGCCCCACACAAAGCTATGCCACAAAGACCCTAAAATCATTAAATGATTGTGTACTTGGACACACGGTTGTAGGAGGAGGGCCCTGCCTTGGACCTCCTCAGCAAGGCCCTGCCCCACACAAAGCTATGCCACAAAGACCCTAGGGTGCGCAGTGTCTGTGTGCGCGTGCTGGGCAAGCTCATCTCCATTCCTGGGCCGCTGCAAAACGGCATTATTTCTGGGGAGCACTACGCAGAGGTGGGTGCGAGGAGTGACTATGAAAATAACCGTAGCATCCTGTCGCTTGATGTTCCATCTGACGCCATGAAGTGCAAGCTGGATACATGGATGGTAAGCCTGCATAGCTCTTTCTTCCCTACAACTGCTGTCTTGATAGGAAAGACGATACTTCTTTCGACCCTACAATTGCTGTTTTGATGAAAAGACAATATTTCTCTCTACCCTACAATTGCTCTCTTCATAGGAACGATAATTCTTTGTACCCTACAATCGCTGTCTTGATAGAAAAGACGATACCTCTTTCTACCCTACCATTTCTGTCTTTATAAGAAAGGGTGCAAGGTCAAAAGACAAAACGCAGAAGGTTTGCCGAGCGCAAAGGACGGTAGAGTTGTTTAACAACAGTGCTATCAAGCGTGGCTTCCTTCTTTTAACACATATCCTGAAGGTGGCTGATGTGGTAACTCCTTGTAGTATAAGGACATCGACAGTCAACATCAACCAATTTCTGTCACATTTGTTTGGCGGCCTGAAAACACTGTGTGTTCTTAATATTGTCCCGGATGCCACGTGTGGCTTTATATACTATGTATTAACACAAGCACTACTGTCACTGTACTGTACTAACGCACTACTGCTACTGTATAAACACAAAAGCACTACTGTTTGATTTGGACACAGAAGTATACTTCGGACTGACATCCTTGCACACCTTAACTTGAGTGCTAGCATCGTAAGGTGAATTGTATAAAAGAAATAGAATTAAATAGCAACCTTGCTTGCAGCTGACATCCTTGCAAGTAAGGTTGTGGGATCCATTCCATCCCCCCTCACCTGTCCTTCCTGACTTTGACATCCATTTCCCCCCCCTCACCT
>Ga0307947_1000735_pt1 | contig 24138 bp, 28 predicted proteins | sample OrgLakmetagen232_FD_201840 | JGI IMG/M metagenome (GOLD analysis project Ga0307947, IMG submission 201840) | Saline water microbial communities from Organic Lake, Antarctica - #232 | ecosystem: Environmental > Aquatic > Non-marine Saline and Alkaline > Saline | place: Antarctica: Organic Lake...
CACACACACACACACACACACACACACACACACGAACACACACAATCACACACACGCACGCACGCACGCACGCACGCATGCACAAAACACAGGCATACATGCACATAGGCACACAGGCACGCACGCACACACACGCACGCACGCACGCACGCACATACACACACACATACACACACTCTCACACACACACACACACACACACACACACACACACTCACACACACGCACGTACGCACGCACACACGCACGTTCGCGCGCACACACACACACACACACACACACATACACGCACACACACACACAAACGCACACACACACACACACACACTCATACACACACACTCCCGAACACACAAACACACACACACACACACACGCACACGCACACGCACACACACGCACACGCACACACACTTGCACACACACACGCAAACACACTTGCACACGCACACACATGTAGGCACGTGCTTGCTCGTGCAAAAACAATTTCATTATTTCGGCAATTTCACACACAATGGGCACCCACTACCATATGATTTTCACAGGTCCACGATGCAGAACTTCCCAAATGCATTTCATACGGCAGCAGCCATGGCGCAAGCTCGCCAGGCCGGCCTTCCACCAGCAATGGAGGCTGAGTTTGCCCGAATGGCATCCAAGCTCCAAACAGATCCTGAATTGAGGCAGCAGCTGAAAGAGAGCGGTAATTTCAGTTTGAAAAATAGGAGGGATTGAATGTGCACTTTCATACTTCATACCACTCAATTTTTTTCCGTGTCACTTGTACCATTAGGAGTGGACATGGACAACTTTGGTCAGAAGCGATCCAAGGCCGACATGCTTGACACACATAACAAGGCACTACGCAACATGACAGAGTAGGTTGTTGAGCGAGTGTCCGCCTTGTACTTGCATACTTCAATGTAACCACTGCAGTGGAAAGCACACTCTTACATCAATACTCACACATTGCCGCTCACTTTATTCTCACTTGCACTGCGCTCCACAGGAACATCATGCAGGCGCAGTATCAATTCAGAATGACCCACTCCAATGATATCAAGCCTAAGAGCGATTTTCCTTCCCCCCCCGCATTAGCCTCGTGCACACCAATCCATTGCCGATCACTTCAAGTCAACATGACACACAAGGTAAGACTCAGGTGGCTAAAGGAGTCGTGACACAGTAGGCTTAAATACCGGTATGCTGAGAAGAAGGCGAGAAACGTAGGCTACACCTACAGAAGGGACTCGCAAGTCTGCCTGCTGGCTGCGCATGTGAGGCCCGCTTTCTGCAATAAGATGTAAGATATATTGAGGAAGAGAAGAAATTTAATCTGCAGCGATGATGGCACAGCCAGCGTGATGAAAAGTGGGGGCCACGTGGGTGCCACATAAGTTCCGAGTAATGACTCTGCTACAGTGATAATGACACAGCCAGCATGGTAAAAAGGAAAAGACCACGTAAGTGCCCACATGAGTTTGCAGTATCGTCTTGGTTCAAAGCATTGAGCTCCTGCCACTATATTATGATCTGCGCAATCGCACACCACCAATGAGCACATCTGAAAAGAATGTCGCAATATCTTGAATGCCAACAAACACAAGAAAAAAGCCGTTGCAGCACACGTACACGAGGCTGAGGTACTCCTAGTGCTCACTGTTCTTAATGGTTGACCACTCTGAGCACAAACGCCAATGTGCCACAGCATCATTCCCCATCAAGTGCGTTCCTTTCTTTTCATTGAGTGTATGTGTGTATAAAGCAGCATGTTTTGATTCATGTTCAAAAAACATTGTTGCCCTCCCCAACGTTTACTAAGCAAGGGGGAAAAGGCTTAACTTGCTCATGTTGGTAGCGATTGCTCAAATTAAAGAGGCTGAATGCTGCCATCCAGACCTGCACCGCCTTCTCCTGATTCCAATTCGTCTGTCTGTTCCGTTTCTGGCTTAGCTCCCTGTTTCCTTTTATACGTGGTCTGTGTTTGGTGAAGCCAGATCGCTGTTCAGACATCTGTCGTTGTCGTCCCTCCACTGCACGCTTGTGCCAATGCATTTCAAAGGCGACAAGAAATCCAATTTTCACTTTCATCATTTGCTTTTTCCCTTCAGAAAAGGGTTTTGCGCGGTCGGCTGCTGCCGGACAAGCCTGTGGTTTTCAATGCGGTGCAGGAGGTGTTGGAGGATGAGAACGGTGATGCTGTGAAGGTGAGCTAGCAAATCTTTATCTCAATCTATTTTGGATCGGCATGCGCTGGTTGCAGAGAAAAGTCGAAAAGTGTACGCAAGCAGTTGTCACACCTGAAGCATCGTTCCCGGAAACAGCGGCCAGGCAGAAAGACTCTTGCTGGGTCAGATCTATTTGCTAGATACCTAGCTGTTAGAACTTTGATGCTGGTCAGATCATTTGCTAGGTACCTTGCTGGTCAGATCATTTGCTAGGGACCTAGCTATTAGAACTGCCCACCAAACTTGACAGAAAGGCTCTTACTGGTCGGATCTCCTTTGACCTAGCTGTTAGAACTAGGTGCCTAGCTGTTAGAACTGGGTACCTAGCTGCTAGAACTAGGTACCTAGCTGTTAGAACTAGGTAGCTCCTAGCTATTAGATTTGCCCACCAAACTTGCGAGGGGTGCATGCCAAACTTACGTAGACTGCTCAAGCCACAACTTACGTAATAAGTGCGTCAGACTTGACCAGTATTTGCACGCACCAAACTTGCACAGACTACAAGCGCCATCGCGGTTATTGAGCTGTTTTTGCTGTTTTTGAATGCTGATCTGTAAGCGTCTGGAGATGCCAGCATAAAAATGGAAAATTGGTGGGCTGCTGAACAGGCTTTGAACACTTTCTTCATCTCCTTAGCTTGCATAATTGCAAAGCGCGCATGTTCTTATTACAACATCCATAACCTGATGTCCTCTTTGTTGATGCTGCAGGTCTCGCTCTACAATTACATCCCTGACAAAGATGATGCAATGGAGCGCCAAATCCTTGCAGAGCAGGTGCAGTCAGTTTTATGGTTGACACGCTTGGCTTGGTAATTTCCACTCGTCTGATACTATTGTATCTTGTTGATTCAATCCGTTAACGATGAATGCCAGTTATATTTGCAGCATTTGCAGTTGTCTCATACGTGACTGTGTCTGTTACAGCTCTGATCTTAAACGGAACCAAAGGGGGGGAAGAGTTGTCTTGGCCCTGTCAATACTTCACAATAGAAGCATGCCCTGTCAATACCCTGCCAATACCCTGTCAATACTTCCCAATAGAATCATGCCCTGTCAACACAATAGAAGCATGCCCTGTCAATAGTTCACATTAGAATCATGCATCGCTCTCATTGTTAATGTAAGACTTATTAAAGGAGGTGTATTTGTATGTGTGGTGTGTCGGTTATGCTACAGCATTTCGTTGGTATTGCCTGCTAAAGACTAGTGTCCAGATGTGTCAGGTGTTCAGTGTTCAGTGTTCAATTTCAACAATGCCTACTATATAGCTGTGTACCGCTGTACACTACAGATCTTCAAACGAGGGAGGGCCATCGCAATCATTGAGCCCTACTACAAGGTGGCAACAGACGGTACGCTCATCGTCCGAGTTGACAACCCGCAAGAGGTGAGCAGCTTTAAGTCAGGCAAGTGCACTCGGGTCTTTTAGCTGAGTGCTTCAGACGGCCAAACAGAAACGTTGCATAGAAAGAACCACTCCCTGCACAGATTAGTCTCATTATCTGAGTGCTTTTCTATGCTTGCTGGCATGGCGGCTGCTTTATGGAGCTGAGTGCATGGACCACCATGAAGATTGATTGGTCTATGGCTGGCTTGGTGGTGTTACATTACTGCATGCCGATGCTGGATGGCATGGCATCCCCTTTCTAGGGCGTTTGCACTAAACTTGGTTCGCAAACCAGTTGTCAGGCAGCCTGGTTGTACGAGTTGCTATCTACTTTCTTGCTGAGAAAGGCGGCTGTTGGGTTTTAAGCTCAGCAAAAGGGAGGTGTGAGTACCATAAAGAAGTAATAGGAAGGGATCAACGGTGCAGGTTTAGCAAACAGCTGCACCCCATATTAAATTAAGAATTTGAGTAAAATATAGGCAGTTCCTATGGTAAAGGAGGTTGATGGTAGCAAAGAGGCTCTCTTTAATACAATTCGGGGAGTGGTTTTGCTGAACCTGCGCGGCCAATCTATTCCTGGATCGAAGATGTGCTTGTGTGTGTTTTGTGTGTGTGTGTGTGTGTCAGCTGAGTGTCTACAATTATCAAGGCTTCTAAACAAAGTGATGAGCTACTGATAAATGTCAGTAGTTGTGGCAATTGAAAGAGAAGAACCAGCGTATTGTGTCGGAGGATCAGCCTTTTTATGGGTTGATCTCAGCGCAAGTTGTAATGTCAACTACTGCATGGCAACTCGTAGTTATGTCGCTTGCAAAGTGCGACCTGATCATGCCATGTTAAGATGCCATGTTAAGATTCGGCCAGCCAGCACCTCATACACTGCCACACACCATCGGAAGGCCTGAGAGCATAAACCACTTTGCAGCTTAAATATACCAAATAGCCTTCTGCAGGTCGTGATGCTTGACACGCTGACCCCAACAGACGCTGTAGGCTGGCAGGATGAAGGGCGCAAGCACTTCCTTCAAAACGAGTATGAAGAGGCAAGCCACTGTTACCTAGAGGTGAGCGCACAAGCACATTGGCAAGCGCAGTGTGCCGTTTCTCTGATGTTTCTGAGGAGCTTTGCCTGTCCAAGCAGCAACGCGCAGGTTCCCTCCTGTCTTCAAAGCAGGCTGCAGTACCTCAGACATTTTTTGTCAGTGTTTTGGAGAGGAGTTGCAGAGCTTGTTTACATTTAAAAAGTTGTGTAGGACGAGAAAGGAAGAATTGGGTGCTGCCAAGAGGGAAGAGTGGTGCTCAGTGCCCGCATCCTGCATGTTTTTATTCACTTGTTCCCACCACCAACAAGAGGGTTTGTATGCTTATATGCTTACAAGCGCATGATGCAAGTACGTGCTTCTACTACCAACGAGGGAGCATGTACGTTTACAAGCGCATTGATGCAAGTACGTGCTTCTACTACCAACGAGGGAGCATGTACGTTTACAAGCGCATTGATGCAAGTACGTGCTTCTACTACCAACGAGGGAGCATGTACGTTTACAAGCGCATTGATGCAACTATGTGATGCTCCTGACCAGGTTGTAGCTTTCCCTGTTTGACCCACTGATTTGAATGACCACACACTTTTAAGGTTCCTTTTTGGGATCAAAAACAGGTAGATCCTTATCTACCACACAGCACAGTGAATTCATAAAAATGCCTAATTTACCTCCATCAAGGCCCGACCATTGCACTCCTTAAAACAATGATCTCACCTCGTACACATATCGCCCAGATTTTCATTTCATAGCAGAAATTGACACAACAAAAAATGGCTATGGAAGTCGATCCCCACATTAGACAAGGAGCCACTTGTGTACCGCAGAAGTTGTTTGCCACGTTTCATAGCGTACCTCACCTACCCTCTTATCCTCTTCACTTTCTCTGATTCTCTCATCTTTCTCTTCACTTATCTAATTCTCTTCACCTGTTCTCTTATTCTTTCTTTTGCCCTCCTCCAGGCCCTTCACGCACTCCTTAGCCCAACTGCGCCACATAAGAATACCGTGAGGCTATACACCACAATAATATACACTACAGTATTCAGCGTGCCTCACCTGCTCCCTAAATCTCCTATTCCAGGCCCTCCGCGCAATCCCTAGCACAACTGCAGCTAGAAAGCCTGGCAGCAAGCTTGCTAAGCCTGGCAAAGGCCAGCAAGGCGGATTAGGCGAGGCAAGCAGCAACCTTTTGGTCACTCTGCTCCTGAACATATCAGCGTGTGCTTTACAGGTGGGAATTGCATGCCGGACTTTGTTTAGCATTACGGTGGAGCCAAGGCCAAACCGTGCATGTTCACTATGTGTGATTGTTTATGGAGGGTTTCCTGCTAAATTGGTAGTCGGGCAGTTCATGTGTTGTTCTGGGCAACCCTATAGTAAGGTGCTGGACGTAAAATTAAGAGGAAGTTGAGGTCTGCGCTGGCGTGAATTACGTGCAGTATGAAAATAATAGCCAGAACCACAACGCAAATTTCATTAAATCCTGGGTGTGGTTGTGAAAGCCATGGACAGGTTTTCCATACCTCTTCCCTTCGGTTGCTCAAAACCTACAACTCATTAATGATTGTCAGGCAGCTGGTGAGCCTTAAAAAAGCTTTTGGCTAATATATCACGCTATATAACTTGCATGCCATGCCTTTTGCCAACACAGTCAAAGCATTTTGTGCAGCTTCTGCTGTTGTGCTTCTCTCTTTTGTGACACACGTGTGCCCGTCTACGACGCACTTACACCGTATTGCAGCGCACTTACACTGTTCTTTCATGCAGCTCCATCAACCCCTGGGCGCGCTTCAGTACGCTGCTGCAGCAGCGGCAGTCGAGCCCCTGGCAGCAAAACCCAGCTACCGAGCTGCACTCGCTTTGGTAGCGCTTGGAGATCACTCCCTGGGCAAGGTGATATGTCTGCGTAGTATGCATGCACGTGTGTTTGTAGGTGTGTTTGTGTGCATGTGTATGGGTGTGTTTCATATGCGTGTGTGTGTTTGAAGGGTGGGATGGGGCGGGTGTGTCTAATTAGCACTCTATGTGGATTAAGTCCATTAGCTGCTTCTAGGAGTATTGAGAACCAATGAGGCGTATCGCAGATTATCCATTTCCTGCTTCCAAATCGTATCCTAAACTTGTACACGGATGCATGCAACGACACACTTCAGTCAAATGCACAAATGTTTGCACAAATTTATGAACAAATGTGTCACAAAACCTTCCCGTGTGCCACCAAACAATGCGTGCTCGCAGATGTTCATGCTGGAATCTGCGTGTTTGACAGCTATTCAGGCCAAACCAGAGGGTAGCAAAAGTGCCAGCGCGGCTGAGTGCCGTGCGGCAGCGCAGCTGGCATCACAACTACTGGACGTGCCCCATATGGCAGCTACAGGTGTGTGGTGAATATTGAGGACATGAGTAAGAGGGGAGGTGTGGTGAATACCGACCACATATATTCACCACAGGTGTGGTGAATATTGAGGACATGAGTAAGAGGGGAAGTCACCGCAAACCTGCCTAAGAATATGACCTGCCTAAGTATTGTTCTTGCCTACCTGCATAAGAACATGAGTAAGATGGGAGTCATTGAAAACCTGCCTAAGTACAAGCATTATATTACTTTCAATTTGTTAGGGTCCTCCAGAATGGGCTACAATTTCTCGCAAAAGGAACGCACATCAATGTTGGAGCGTTATTAAGGGTCTGTCAATTACGCTGCCAAACTTGTCCATACACGACATGCCCTTTCCAGCACTATTTTCAACTCTCATCAGGAGACGGTTTCAGGTCAAGCCTGCATCCCTCCTGATCCCCATTGATTTTTTTTTCAGTGGAGTACAAAGTGGCTCCTTTTCCTTAACTAATTTGGGGAGTGGTCTTTCACTGCCTGCGTAGTTTATCTTTTTCTTTTTGGTACATTGCTGCTTTTGCCTTTGAATACCTTGGCAATGGAGCAGCTGTGTCGATGCCCATTAGAAGCCCATTAGAAGCCATTGCTGTACACAAAGAAGCGCATCTGTGAATGATTTCCCTAATGCATTAAATAGTTTGTGCTGTACCTTTTGATAAGTTGGTTTACAACAATTGCACTGTAGCAGTCTTACAAACAGGAAGCAGTTGACCGCAACCTACTGCACACAGGCCCGCAACAGAAGAAAGAAGAACACTGGCTTTGTTGTGCCTTTGATTGCATAAGAAATCAGCTCCATTGGCCTTTTTTGGCCTTTAACTGCACAAGAAACCAACTCCATTTCAACTCCATCTGAATTCCATCTGCTTAGTTTGGCCTTTGACTGCATTAAAACCAACTCCGTCTGCCTCCTACCGCCGCAGATAATTTAAACAAACAGCCACCATCAGAGGCAACCATTAAACAGCTTCTGCAGGCCAGGGCACAGGGTTCTTGGGCACAGGCACAGGCACGTGTGCTCAAAATGACGGTGCATGCCCACTTTGGCAAGCCCTCCCGCACCTGGCTCTGTGGAGATGGTGCCAAAAACTCAGAGGCAGCTGGTCAGGCAACAGGTGGATCAGGTGAGATTTTGGGCTCAGGCGCACGCACGTGTGCTCAAAGACATTGTATGCATGGCTCTTTAACGGTGGTGCTCAGATCCTCAAGAAAGATAATCTGGCGACAGCGGACAGCGGATGGTAAGCCCTTCTGGGACAGGCACACGCACATTTGCTCAAAATGATGTGCTTGGATCTGTGGAGATGGTGCCGAGATCTCAGGGACTGCTGGTCAAGCAGCAAGTGGGTTCCTGGGCAGAGGCACGTGCGCTTGAAATGACAATGAACGCCCACTTTGGCAAACCCTTCTGCGCCTGGCTCTGTTGAAGATGGGGATGCAAGATCAGATAAGCTGATAGGTTTAGTAATGACAGCTAGTCCACGGCAAGGCCACCTAAAGTAATTGGTTAAAAATGGAATGTACCGTTGGTAGCTAGTCCATTGCAGGGCCACCTGCTAGTTAAGGGCAACCCAAGGACAAGCGTGGCTTCTGCAATAAGAAGAGAAGGGCTGTTGCTATGAGTGTGTTTGTTGGCTTTAAGCCCGAGAGCAAGCTTTGCTGCTCGGGCATCATGCCTCAATCCTTTGCACCTTGCTCAAACTCCCAGCTCAAGGCAGCTGTCAGCTAGGCAACACACACATCCAACCCCCCCAGACACAAACACTTCATACATATGCACATGTGCACAGACATACACACACATGCACACACATACACACACGTGCTCAACCAGGTGCCTCAATCACGAGCTCCAGCGCCGTTTCTGCTGCCGCACAAAAAAAAGAGGAGGGCAACGCTAGCTTCCGAGCAAACCAACCGGCTGAGGCTGTGTCTCAGTACCTGGAGGCACTAGGCCTGATCAGCACACACCCTGCGCTCCTTCTGTCCAACCGTGCTGCCTGTTTCTTGGCCCTGGGTCGAAAGCACGGTGGGAAATTCCATTCGCATCACTTTGAAAGCATGTTCAGTGATAAAGCACTTAAAGCTTAAAAAGGTTTTCACCTCTGAAAGATCACCCTGAAAAGCTTATGGAGGATCACCACTTTTGCTGTAATGTCGGTGGTACCAAAATGGCTCCTCTTCCTTAATCAATGTGGAAAATGGTTTGTCATTGCCTGTAGGTTTTTCTTTTTTGAATGTCACACAGTTACGTGTACAGAAATAGCCCTGTGTGTCCTACGCTGCGTGGGTTGGTGCGTTTGTGTGTACACCCTCCCCACTCACTCGCTCCCTTTTTCCCCTCTGACGACGCTACTGTTTACTTTTCTAATCCTTTCTTGCTGCTGCACCCCTCTGTTGCTTCAGCTTGCATGCCTACACTGGAATGATATTTGTTAAATGATATCTCCTCGCCGCATGGCGTGATTTTTGGTGACTCTTGGTGATTCTTGGTGACTCTTGGTGATTCTTGGTGATTCTGGTGATTCTGGTGATTCTTGGTCCTGGTGACTCTTGGTGATTCTTGTTGATTCTGGTGATTCTTGGTCCTGGTGATTCATGGTGACTCTTGGTGATTCTTGGTGATTCTGGTGTTTCTTGGTCCTGGTGATTCTTGGTGACTCTTGGTAACTGCTGCTCCACTGCCTTACTGACAGGATTTCCTCGTCTTCTCCCTCTTCAAAGCTACGCTTAGCATATCTCAAATATCTTCTTCCTCTTTAATGTTACGTACAACACTGCATTCATACTTTTTCGTGTGGTGCACCCAAAGGCTGCTGCAGCAGCAAAAACAGATTGCTGCCAGCTTCAGATACTGCCTTTCTTCTTCCTCTTCAAAATCAGTTCCAGCATGCACACACTGCTTGTTGTTGTTGTGGTGCTCACAGAGTAATGTTGTGGTGGTGCTCACAGAGTGATGTTGTGTTGGTGCTCACAGAGTGTTGTTGCTGTTGGTGCTCACAGAGTGATGTCGTGGTGGTGCTCACAGAGTGTTGTTGTGGTGGTGCTCACAGTGTTGTTATGGTGGTGCTCACAGAGTGATGTTGTGTTGGTGCTCACAGAGTGATGTTGTGTTGGTGCTCACAGAGTATTGTTGTGGTGGTGCTCACAGAGTAATGTTGTGGTGGTGCTCACAGAATAATGTTGTTGTGGTGCTCACAGAGTGTTGTTGTGTTGGTGCTCACAGAGTGATGTTGTGGTAGTGCTCACGGACAGTTGTTGTGTTGGTGCTCACAGAGGCTGCTGCGGCTGCGGGGGCAGCGTTGCTTCTGGATGAGCGGAACGTAAAAGCACACTATCGTTGTAGCACAGCGTTTCTTGGCCTGGGATGGATGCAAGAAGCAGGTGTGTTGAGTGCTGCTGCTAGTAAATACCTTAGCCTTTAATTTGAAATGAAATATGCTTGGATCAAAAACTGGGATGGAAAATTGGCATTTTAACGCACCACCACAGCACCTTTTGCGTTTGTACAGGATCAATTCATGTAAGGATGTACGCCTGCATCACACACACGCACACACGCACGCACACACGCACGCATGCACGCACGCACAAGCACACCCACACCCACACACAGACACACAGACACACACACGCATGCACGCACGCACGCACACACAAGCACACACATATACACGCACGCACACACACATACAAAACCCTATTTTGGGACAATGTGTGTGTAGGAAGGGCCTGCACAGAGGCTCAGCGCCTGCACCCAAAGGAGGCCTGCTTGTCAGAGCTGCAGGCACGTATTGCCACAAGTTTTGCGACGTCTGAATCCAGGGAGCAGGATAAGTGTCTTACAGAGCAGGAGAAGAAACAGCCGCAGCAGAGGGGGCAGCATTCTGAAAAAGGTGGATGGACTTTTTGCTTTACCATTCTGTGCCTTTGTTTGTCTTTTAAATTTCAAATAACCTGTACTTTGCTTTTAGATATAAATGAATGGGGCCGGAGGCTTGTGCTATGTTTTCTCCAAAACAACGTGCTTCCTTTGGCATGTTTGTTATGCAAATATAAGGAACCTGTGAGCAAAATTCGATTTTCTAGACGCTGCAATGAATTGGCAGCAATGACCCAAGAATATTGGTGACGTGTATTCTGCCTCTTACCAAGTGGTGGAGAAACACACTGTGTGGTTCTATTTCAAAGTTGGCCTTAGTTCCACCTCCTGACTTGATTTTTACAGCTGCAGGTGCACCCAAGGCCAGCAAATTGATCTCTGAGCGTGAGCTGAATGAAAAGAGGCAGGCTACATGTGCATCCACACAGGTATGTGTGTGTGCTGTTGGTGTGCGTGCGTGTGTGGAAGTGTGGAATGGAAAGCAAGTGTATACGTCCATGGAAATGTGGAAATATTACGCACGTATCTCTGTAGAGGGATTGCCAATCCATGAACAAATGGCAGGCTGGGAGTGCGGTCACACATGTGGGAGTAACTACGAATAAAAGCATTTTAAGCACACACACACACACACACCTATTTCACACATAGCTTCTGGGAGTAGCTTTGGGTAACGACATTTGAAGCACACACCTAGTACTTCACACCTAGTACTTCACACATAGTAGCTGGAATACATTGTTGTGTGCTTCTTAAGATTATTGCATTGTCAGTTTTAGCACTAGAAATGTGGCCAACCGTGTCGTAGTATGCTGAACACTAGAAATGTGGCCAACCGTGTCGTGTATGCTGGACTGACCTGACCGTGTCGTAGGATGCTGAACGTGTCGTAGTATGCTGACCGTGTCGTAGTATGCTGAAGGACCTGACCGTGTCGTAGTATGCTGAACACTAGAAATGTGGCCAACCGTGTCGTAGTATGCTGGACTGACCTTTCCTTTGGGTGGTGGCAACAGCTGAAAGGCGCACATCTTTGACAATCTGATTGGGGAAGGCCCGTGACCTCAACTTGAACCATTTACCATTTGTGATGTACCCTTGCAATTTAGTCTTAATTATTCCACGTGTTCTTCAATTCTACAGGTTGGGTTTTAATCCAATACACTGTATTACAGTATACAGTATCTTCTTGACATATATTCATACCCTTACAAAAAAATTCTAGATCATTCACAATTTTTGATTGCTTCAATAAGTCGTAACACGGATCTCTACAATGCAATCATGTCCACACACACTCAAATCCACACACACTCCCTCACTCACACACGCACGCACACACACATATACACACATATACACAAGCATACATACATACACACAAACAGGCACAAACAAGCACAAAAATATGTGCATACACACAGATACATTTACATACACACACAGCAAATGGCCATGATGAACAATATGATGAGCTCCCTGTCATCATCTGGCTTGAAGCCCAAGGAGGGCATGGACATTGGGATTGACACACGCGTGCCTCCATTTCACGAGGAGTTTATGAAGGCTGGAGGGTGAGTTGAACATGCTCTGTGTAGGCCTTACCCAACCCTATCAACACTACTTGCAAGAAGGTCCATCATGTGAAGGACATGGGCATTGGGGTTGCAACTCTGGCTGTAGAAACAACTCTAGTTCAAACTAAAGTTTTTGTCTAGCTTTTGGTCTCACGCGTGGCACTTTTGAAAGGGAGCGAGAACTGGGGACAAGGAAGGGCAAAGGTGAAATGTGAGTACTGTTAGGCATGGCTGCCATTGTCCTTCACCGGTTACGGGTTACTTTGAGATCTAAGATCTGAACCTGCATACTCACTGCGTTATAAGATTATAAGCAAACAGACTTGCTCTCTGTTGAGCTTCCAAACTCCTTACCTCGCAAACCACCCAGCTCCGTCTTCTTTTCAACCCTTTTTGCAACCCTCTCTCTTCCATATTATAGCCCTGCCACATCTATAGAATGCTTGGGCATCAGAGGATGCAATTGCTTGCTTGATTCTCTTCCTTTCCCTTGCTTGTTATCGTTATCAGCCCCAGCCCCTGTATTATTGGTAAAATCCCCAGCCTAACATTGATGTGCTTGCATAGAATGCTCAGGTCCTTCTCGATTTCTGATGAGCTACTCTCTAACAGGTGTTCGTTCTATGATGTGTTAGCTGTGAAAGGTCAGCCTTCATCATTGTGACCACCTAGAAAAACAGCTTGAAAAGCTACAAGCAGTGAGAATTCACCCTCTCAGGGAAAAATAAAACCAGTACTGATTAAAAGGGTGCCATAAAGCACCTTCCTATAAAAGAAAGGAAAGCACCGATGGGCCTGGATGGGCCTCTTGAAATTGGTGAAGCACGTTTTGAAATGAATTGTGCCATTTACATGACTACAGGATGCCCTCATATTGTGATAAAGATGCATGCTATGAGCACATCTGGCACGCTTACGAGTGCTGCCGTGGCATGTTTATGCATCAGGTGGGTGGTGGGTGTGCTTTTCCAGAGGTACTAGTGCCTTCGCTGAATAACACCACTTCGTCCAGTTCCGGTTCAGGAAAACCAGGCACACACTGCAAATGTAGATCTTCCTTTCTCTCAGTTCTGAGAGTTTGCCTGTGTGAATGATCGGTTGGTCGCGTCCAGCCTGCGGTGCAATATAGACAACGTACGTGCAAAAGTTCTGTGGACAGTGATTTTTGTTTGTCCAGATTGTGGGAGGTAGTACAGGCGACCAGGTCAGCATGGTACAAGCAGCAACAGGGCTTACTCACTGACTCATGTGGTGAAGTGCACACATCCGGATTGCGCACACTACAAAAAGGGGAACCGTTTTTTAACCACAGTGTTGGCATTAACAAGTTCGCATCATCCTCCACAGGTGTTTTGCATCACCCTCTACACATCATCCTGTTTAAATGTGGGAGGCAACAAGTACAACACCCACTCTGAAGTCATGTCAACGAACTGGGTCATGTTCTCCTTAGAGAGCCACAAAGCATGCCTGCAAATTTGATATTTATTACGCTTAAAACTAGGACACGGCAGAAGAAGGGTTATGCCCCCCCCCAAAAGGTCAAATTATGCTATGAAAATTTGCATGCATTGCAGAAGACTCGCAGCTAATGCTCACTAGCCAGAGCCCCCTAGCCATAGTTCCTGAGAGCAAACTACCCTAACCTGGTCCAAAACATCCTTGCCGCGCTTCAGGCCATGCTGTTCAGCCCCCGGCTTTCATTTGATGACGTAGCTTCTGTCGACAACCTAGCGCAGCGCTTGCAAGTGCAGTCACGAGAGAGCTTCAGCTGGCTTGCCTGTGCGCCAATGGTGCGTTAACGCAGCGATTTGTATTGATTGAATACTGGAGTGGCATCTGTGAACGATATGGTGCATGTACCATTCGGGGATTGCCATAGCTGGCTTGCCTGTGCGCCGATGGTGCAGTGGCAGGATGCTTTGCTGTTGTCTGTGTGCCGCGTCTACGGACACTCTGCATGCGCCGTAATGGTGCATCGACACAATGGGTTTCTCCTGTCTATATATGTGGTGCATGTGGATACTCCTGCTCCTGTTTATACATGTACTGTAAGAGAGCAGCTTCAGCTACGTTTGATCTTTCTGTGTCAATTGTTGTTTGACACGATTTTTTTTTTGCGTTTGTGGTTACTCTGGTGCATGTGCCGTCAGAGGACAGCTTCACTTAAATCACCTGCGCACCAAATCAGGCTGACACAACGGTTGACGACTGCGCTTGACGCAATACTGTTGAACACCCAGAAATTAAATGGTACACTCAAACAATGGTTGTATCCTACCCAAGAACTTAAACCTACAACCCTTGCATACCAGCCAACAGCTCGCACTCAGCAATTGGTAATTAGAAGGGTTGGCCAGAACCATATATATACGGTATATATATAGGGTGTTTTTGGCAGGGAAATCACCCAATATATGGCTATATACGGTGTGTATATATACGGTTCTGGCCAACCCTAGTACTTAGAAATGCAGTCGAATATGCAAATATATATATATTTATTTATATGCTGCATGGATGTGGTGGCTGCATGACTGCACTCAATGAAGTTGATCAAACACGTGGCAACTCACCAAGCAACTGCTCAAGCGAGCTAAGCAGTAAGTGAAGTTTTTAAGGAGTTGGGTACACAGTGTCTGTAGACACATGAGTGTAAGGTTGGCCATAACCATATATATACGGTGTATATACGTCACTTTCAGCAGGGAAGGTCATATACGGTGAATATATGCGTTTCTGGCCAACCCTACACATGAAACCATGGTATAAAAATAATAAGCAATGTCTGCTTACCTGTGCTGACATAGTATGTCGCGATGAATGTGATAGAAATTCATAGCACCCTCACGACAAGCACACCTTTGGTTGCACAGCAAGCCTTCAGATGGTAACAGCGAGCTGGTAGAAAGCGGTGGTAAGTGGTAGGAAAGCGATGGTAAGTGGTAGGAAAGCGAGAGAGCGTGAGAGCTGGTAGGAAAGCGATGGTAAGGGGTAGGAAAGTGAGGTGGTAGGGAAGCGAGAGAGCGTGAGAGGTGGTAGGAAAGCGATGGTAACAACAATTTGGTAGAAAGGTGATGGTAAGTGGTAGGAAAGCGATGGTAAGTGGTAGGAAAGCGAGGTGGTAAGAAAGCGATGGTAACAACGAGCTGGTAGGAAAGCGACGCATCTCTGTTATGGTGGTTTGTTTGCCTACGGTCTTTTGACGCTGTTACGGTGGTTGTCTATACTCAGTAAATCTACTGAGCCAATCAGTCTGTCAAGCATAATGCCTCGGGACAGTTGAAGTGAGCTTTGAAAAAACTGGTGTGTAGCTCTAAACCTGCAGTGTGTTGGCACGGCCGTGTTTGTTGGCTATACATAAAACCATGCCCCATCATGCCTAATATGTGGATAGGAAACTGCCAACTCATTTAAAAGCTGGCAAGAAAAAGCTGTCTGCTTTGCCAATAGCAGCCACGTGTCTTGGTTGTAGGTCCTTTCCTTTTGTTCTGATCCTTTTTTCCAATACTATAATGCTGATTCTTTGTTTTGATCCTTTTGTTTTCATCCTTTCGTCCTGATCCATGCTGCAGCCTTTTACGATCCCGACGGAATGATGGTCGGTGCTTGGTTTGTTGACTGTGTGTGTGTGGGGGGGGGGGGGGTGTACCGTGCTTAGAAGTAGGCTGTACCAAGCGTCACTGTCCACAGCAATCCCTGTGTTCCTGCATGCTACCTTTGCTCTGCTGGGCAAATATAGCTCCCACTCACACTAATCAATTATTCACTCACCAATTAATTATCCCCCACTCACTCACGTTGCTCCTCCTGACCCGCACAGGGTGATGTGTGCTTCTTTTCAAAGCCGCTGTACTGCGCTGAAAAAGTGCACTCGTTTAGCAACGTGCCTCACCACTCTGGCCAGCCCCATCTGACACCGGGGTCGACTCATGTTGCAGTTGGCTTCCTCGACCTTGGTTAGTATTATTGTGTGTGTATGTGTGTGTGTGTGTGTGTTGGTAATATTGTGAAATGGCGTGATTTGAGATCTGGGTCCAATAGCACGCACAGTGTGTTATTGCTACAAACAATGGCTATTACTTTACATTTCCTTCTCAGGCAGCCTATGCTCAGGGCTAGCTACTCCTGAGTGGGATGCAGTCCTAGACACTGCCACAACAACTGCAAAGTGCAGCATCCCTGTCAGCACAAATACCACTGCAACATCCACCCCCAGCCCCAACCCCACCCCTCCAGCACCCAGCATGACAAACAGCACAGAGGGCTCGACAGCAGCAAGGCAGCAAGGGGTTCTCAAGTGGGTGGGATACGACTCCTCCGCTGGGTGTGTGGCGCAGGCGCTGGTGGTCGCAAAGATGCTGGGCATGGGGATGGATATTGATGCCGTTCTGCAGGTGGGCAAGTTTCGATTATGTTCTGCATTAAATGTGTGTGCGTGCGTGTGCGTGTGTGTGTGAGTGTGTGTGTGCTCGTGTGTGCGTGTGTGTGTTGGTTCACTGCGTGTCTAGTGACGTACGACTGATGCAGTCTACCTGCAAGTCAGCTTGGTGGACGTCCTGCATCCTTGCAACTTCCTTGCTGTCTTCTCTCTCATTGCGCGGAGATTCATGCCGTGCTGCTGGTCAGAAAATTATGTTTTTTCCATCTTGTTCATTTCTAGAATTCACAGCATGCACAACGAATAGAGTTGGCCAGAACCGTATATATTTACACCGTACATGAACGTATATCTGGTGAATCTCTGCCAAAAATTCTCCTTATTATACACACCGTATACATATGGTTCTGGCCAACCCTACTAATGACTGATGCATCCTCCGCAAGTGTCTGCATCAGCTGTCAAATACGCCAGTACGCATGCACACAGCAGGTAGTCCTGCTCTTCTACCTCTATGTGTATATTATGTATATACCCAAGCATAAGCTGTGATGCGTTCCCCCATGTAAATTAAAGTAAGAAAAGCTGCATGTGCCTGTGCAGCTGATAGGTCAAGGTCTGTTAATTAAAAACTTAATTTGGCCTCGGCGAACAAGCTGGTAGGCACCCTTGCAGCTTCTTTCTGTCAATCGAAACAGGGAGACATGAGAAACTGCGTGTTGTGCATCCCATGTGTGTATATGAGTGTTATCCTTTGTGTGTCTATGCAGGTGTGGATATCATCCTCCTGGTCAAGGGCTACGCTGTCCTCCTTCCGCTCCGCTCTCACTGCCCTCCTCTCCTCTAGTAACACAGCCAACATCAGTGATGCTGTGCAGAGAGTGCTGCATAGCTGGCAGCTGCAGGACGTGCCCCTCGCGTTGGCTCGTAAAGGTGATCTATTGTTACATTTGCACACACGTGGATACTCAAATCTCTTTAGGTTGTGACCTGGAACCCGTGTCCTCTCGTCGCAGACAAAAGACAATGGGTGCTGAGAACAGGCAATGCAACCAGCTTGCTTCTTACCAACAGAGCAACAGAGCAACACTCACATTCCAAACATACTTTCTGTAAGAAGAGACTGTACTTTTGAACGCTGCAGAGTGGTTGGCCAATCTCGGGAAGACTCACGCCTTTGCGGGCAACTTTGTGCGCAAGGTGGGCATCATAATTATTCTAGCTACTAAAGGGTTGGGTACCCAGAAGTACCGTGGGCATCAGATTTCTTCTAGCTTCCATAAGTCGGGTACCCAGAAGTACCTTCCTTACCTTTTACCCTCCTTGCCCCACAATGACTAAAAAGCAAATATACTGAAGTTGTGGAACATCATCGTTGTGAAATCTTCCAAACCAAGTCATATCGAGAAATTAAAATTGTTTGTCGGTGTCGAACTAAAAGGCACGGCATCAGCGATACTGGTTTGTGATGCACAGGTTAAGGGTGAGCCTTGTATATTAACACTTGCACATGCCAGTCTGGAGGCCTTAGTAATCCCAACTCAGCTACACTTGGAACGGTCATCCCAGCAGCCCGCGACACATCTTGCAATGAGCGTTTTTTTGTCCGTGAACGTGCACGCAGCGGGACCGAATGGCTCTGTGGAAGTACCTCATCTCTGGGGAGGTGCTGCAAGGAGACGTGGGCAGTGTGACGGTGGGTAGGGTGGGCAGTATGAGACGTGGGTAGCGTGGGCAGCGTGGGCAGTGTGACGGTGGGTAGCGTGGGCAGTATGAGACGTGGGCAGTGTGATGGTAGGTAGCGTGGGCAGTATGACGGTGGGTAGTTTGGGTAGTGTGTGACAGTGATTAGTGGTTAGTGTGTGTGTATGTGTATGTGTGTGACGGTGGCCAGTTTGGGTGACGATGGGTAGTGCGTGTGACGGTGGGTAGCGTGGGCGGTGTGTGGGCAGTTTGATGGTGGGTAATGTGGGCGGCAGTGTGGGCAGTGTGATGGTGGGTAGCGCAAGCAATCATGTATGTATGTAGGTTTGACTGTGGTAATTGTGTGTTGTGTGTGTGTGCATATGTGTGCATCGTGTGTGTGCGTGTGTGTCGTGTGTGTGCATGTGTCTGTGAATCCATGTGTCTGCGAATGCACGTGTGTATTGTGCATGTGTGAGCATTCGAATAAGGGCAAGATGATGGTTCCAAAACCGGTACAACCACACTATCTTCTGAATTCTCCTCTAATACTATGTGAGCTCTGGCCAGTGTGAGTACCAAGTGATGGCCTGTTCTTGATGCACACTCAGTACCCATGCAATTTCCCACACACAATTGCGTGTCTGCAGCTCTTTGGTCAAGATCCATCACTGCCCTACGATCGGAGCATGGACGAGTGCTTCCTGCAGACCCTCCCGTTTTCAGAGATCCACGACTGCATGCAGAAGTGTGATGTGGACCCTGTTCAGGTGAGAAAGCATGCTCACCAAAATGGGTTATGTATTACGTGTTGTGGCACATTCTCTGATGTCTACAGAAGTGCGATGTGGACCCGTGTGTGAGCTGTGGTTCAGGTATAAGAGTTGGGAAGCCCACGCTTTGCAGGGATTCTTGACAGCTGCCATAACCACTGCCGATATAAGGGAATAAGAATGGGGTCTGAGAAATCTGTGTGTTTGTCTACAGAACAATTGTATTCAATGGCTACGTGTGGCCTCACCCAGTCTCACGCGAGCCGGTAGCTAGACAACTAGGAGTCCATGCTCAAATAAATCACAGGCTCAGCAAAATGGGCAAAGTAGTGCTCACACGAGTAAAAGCTTCACCAACACAAATTATCACAGGTACCAGAAGCAATTGATCAGAGGGGTGTAGTCTTTCTGCAAACCATTTGTCACACTACCTAACGTACAGGCAGGAGTGTGATCAGAGGGGTGTAGTCTTTCTGTAAACCATTTGTCACACTACCCAACGTACAGGCAGGAGTGTGATCAGAGGGGTGTAGTCTTTCTGCAAACCAAAATGTCACACTACCTAATGTACAGGCAGGAGTGGAAATCTTGCGAGCACGGCTGTCTCGGTTGGCGCTTCTGGTGCAGCAAGGCAAGGTCGTCCTTGAGGTGAGTATGGGTGTATATGTGCACAAGCCTTACAAGATGATTCCATACATAAATGTGTACACAAGGGGGGGTGGGTGCGGAGGAGAGTAATTCTGATGCCGCAAGACAAAAACAACATAGCGGTGAGAACGAGTGTCTATTTCTCAAGATGGTTTTGTACATAAATGTGTGCACAAGGGGGGATGCATAGGCGAGTATGAAGCAAAAGTCGCTCCATTTTTAGATGGACATGTGACTCCATTGATGCAAGGACTAGATTCCAGTCAGACTTTGATGTACGTGCATTATATTAATAACCTGAGCCTTTGCTTCTGATAAACTCCTGGCTGCACAAGCTTGCAGGCTGAATCACTAAAACAAAATGGCAGACAGCAAAGCCATTGTGTCACTGTGATAAATGTTTGTTGTTGCTGCTGCTGCTGCTGCTGCTGCTGCTGCTATGTCTGGTGCTGCAGTTGTGTGCATGTTTATGTTGTGGCTGTTGCTGCCGCTGCTGCTGCTGTGCTTTCCCGTCTTCTCTGTAATTGTCATTTTATATGTTGCCCAGGCCTTTGATAGAGCACAGGGTTGAAGCCGTTTTGTAACGCTGGGTCGTGGGTTCCATTGCTGCATGCATACTGCAGTTGAATCTAGGAACCGTGGAACCCAACAACAAAGCCCTGCTCACCACCATCAACAGCCTGAGCCCAGACAGCATGTCATGGAGGTGGGTCCACTTTCATGAGTGAGAGGGCGAGGGTGCATGAGTGTGCTTGCCATTCCCAAGGTGGTTTTGGTACTGCGTTTTATTGGGGGCAATTGTGTTCCTAATGTACTCTTCTGGCACCCTTTACACCACCACTTCTGCAACTAGCCATCATCAGTGTTGACCCCACTCCTCCCCACCTACTTACATCTTCCTTCCCTCCCTAACAAATCTCCCCCCCCCTTGCATGCAGCAATGTGCCGGACTATATCACCCCCCCCTCGAAATTCCATTCTACAGCGTCAGCCTGCTCCGTGGCGAGCACTGTTCATTACATGCACTCCATGAATTGGGCGTGCAGTGTGAAAGGCACGTGCCACCTCGACTTCCAGCTCACCAACATAGAGGAAGCGCCTGCTGTGAGTGCTCTGGCTTGTGAACAAGGAACTGCATGATGTGATGCACTCCACGCAAGACGCAACTCCGCACTCGTTCTTCTGGGTTCACTCTTTACCTTCGTGCTTCAGGTTTCTAGAGGTTGAAATGACGCCTACCCTCTTCAAACATGATTTTGCGTCAGCCACCGAGCAACTATCAGCACCTGTGATACGGCCTGCCTGTAGCTGTACCACCATGCACCTCCTTGTCTTAATTCATCATCAAATTGGGTCTCTGGCTAGCTTGAGCCATTCCAGCACAGCACATAATTCAATTGTTTGTCAGCCCTTCTTCAAGCCTGTATGGAGTGCACCTCCTCTTATTCAATTAATTCGGCACCCATCTCTATTGCCTTATCGGAACGCAGCTGCTGAAGAGCCTTCTGGCAGAGCAGAAGGAGGCAGTGCAACAGATGTACGAGAAAAACGGCTACCTGTCCACCCTGTTATCGCCTCCAGTTGATAATGCCAGAAACATCGTGGATCACCCTCTGTACATGCGCCATTACAAGGTATGTGGATCTCACCCTCTGTGCATGCGCCATTACAAGGTACGTGGATCTCACCCTCTGTACATGCGCCATTAGAAGGTATGTGGATCTCACCCTCTGTACATGCGCCATTACAAGGTATGTGGATCTCACCCTCTGTACATGCGCCATTACAAGGTACGGGGATCACACCCTCTTTACATGCGCCATTACAAGGTATTGCCTCTCCTAGCCTATTTTTTAGGTGGGCCAATCGTGGGTGAGAGAGGGGGAGCAGGTGTCTTTATGGGAGCAGAGTTTAGAGGGACTCATTTATACAGACCGTAAGTTAAATGACCTGCATTCCTCATAACCAACCATTCAAGCTTCCGCATGGTTTTGACCAGCCCTTTTCACCGTACCTTATGTCTTGACTAGTCAAGGATCATGTTCTAATGTTCATAAGAGGGGGTAAAAGCTACGTAGGCAGTGAAAACCATGCCCCACATTATTTCAGCGGAAGTAGCCACTTTGCTTTGGTACCGAGTACCATAAAACGGGGAAAAGGGGGGAAACATAAGGGATCAGGAGAATTGCAGGCTTGGCCTGAGACTGGATCCTGATGAGACTTGGCGATGGTACATAACTTGCACAACTGTAACATGGTATTTATTTTGCATATCAACTCATCATGCTTCAACACCGTGCGTCTGCGTTGCTCTCTCACTTTCAACCCTCTGAAAGGTTCATGCAAGTGTCAAAGACCTCAGGCACAAATATTATAAATAAGTGCACCTTTTCTCACAGGACTGGGTCCGAGCATTCTTCCGTGAGGCAAGGCAGCAAGGGCTGAACGACCACACACGTCAGATTCACGTGGATCCCCCGGTGTATAACGTTCTTAGCCGCGCAAACACAACCATATACGTGCGCTTCACGTACAGCAAAGATGAGGGCGCGCTGCAGCTGATTAGCAGGGCATGATGGAAGTAGGATTAAAAACAGGGTTTTCTGAATACCTAAATGTCACGGAAGTGTGCGTAGGTTTAGAAGGATTCTTTTTGATGAGCCGTTTGGGGCCCCATGCCAGCAATAGCTGATATGGAGATTAAACTACCAGCTTATACTTAACCTCCTTATTATACCAGGTGCTGCTTTGTTCATCAAAGCTTGTACGTAATTGATCTTAACATTTGCTTCGAATTTCGAAAGAGTAAAGAACAAGAAAAAACTGTGGCAGGAAAAACACTCCCAATAAGTAACGGAACGCAGATAGTGTAAACACTACCGGCATGGATTAGGAACGGATGTTGTTTTGTGATCTACACCACCCAATGGATGCAGAGACACACACAACATCATGATGATCCTTCCTGGAGAATAAAATCGAATAAAATCAGAGAAGCTTTTCAGTGGGGATGAGGTGCTGGGAGGCAAAAGCCTGCACACCACCAGGAGTATTGCTCAGATGTTAGTTGGGATTTTGTTCAATGTCTCGTCTCATCTGTATGATTTTTGTTGCGGAACTGATTGCATGTAAGCTCGAAACTTTCATGAGTGCCATGGCATGTAGACCAGTAACTCCGAGGCTGTGGAGTGGGTTCCTTGTGTGGCTGCTGTAAATATTGCACATTGGTTCTAACAGGATGGTGTGAAGGGTTTTGCGGTGTCCGAGTAAGTGAGGCATTAGCAGCTTGTATTGTTCTCGTGCCTTTTCTGCTTGTTGGTTAGGGGAAGTGGCTACTCAGTACTCAATCTTGGTTAAATGTATGTTGCATTTGTTCAGTTGTATGTCTCTTAATTTCATAGCCAGGGATAAGTGTGGATTGGCAGTGCCATCTGCTAGATTTTCACGGGCAACTCTTCTTGCTCTATCGGCAGGCCTAGTGTGATAAGTGTTTGCTTGTAGATATCGTTTGGAGCGTGGTTGCTGGATCGTAGTAGCTATCATTGCATCTGGCTTGCTAATTTTTTGTCGCTGTTATGCATTTTAATTGGTAAGGTAAGATTCAGGTTGGAATCATTCCAATCTGGTTTCCTTGGAAGGGCGTGCAATGCTCTGTTGTATCACTGTTGCACGTCTCCCTGCATCTGCTTATGCTAGCATGCATGCACCATGTGTACCTTGTTGGATCGCTTTTATAATCATTGGTTCAGTTATATGCGCGCCTGGTAATAATCATTTTGATTAATATGGAGTAACTGCAGCATGAGCGACAGCGTGTGGTAGGTGCCGTCTTGCTTCTGACGAATGGGGCAGGTTAGTGGGCCTTCTATATAATTGCAAATAGCGGCACGCTTTTGTGTATATAACAAATCTGTGCGGCAAGGCATGACATGCATGGCATGACAATTATTTTCCTCCAGGTGACACTTGCATTTTTCCAGAGGGGGTTGATTGACTGAGTTGACTGAGAAAACTAAAAAAAATAGAGCCGCTGTGCTCGTTGCAGTGGCTCTCTCAATTTTTGTCGGGTCTGGCGACCTGTGTTGGTATGCATGGTTATCAGGAGACCAGCCTCGCCGTCTCCTCTTCACGTGGC
>Ga0307947_1000736_pt1 | contig 24126 bp, 25 predicted proteins | sample OrgLakmetagen232_FD_201840 | JGI IMG/M metagenome (GOLD analysis project Ga0307947, IMG submission 201840) | Saline water microbial communities from Organic Lake, Antarctica - #232 | ecosystem: Environmental > Aquatic > Non-marine Saline and Alkaline > Saline | place: Antarctica: Organic Lake...
TCTCTCTCTCTCTCTCTCTCTCTCTCTCTCTCTCTCTCTCTCTCTCTCTCTCTCTCTCTCTCTCTCTCTCTCTCTCTCTCTCTCTCTCTCTCTCTCCAGAGTAGCAGGGGGCAGCTGATGAGGGGGGCATGACAAATCATGGTACCAGCTTAGCATGGATTGCAAGTATGAGCCATATTGGATGAGCCAAAGCCCCCCCATAAAGGTCTGTTTTACGTCTCCTCTCCCTCTCAAGGTGAGAAGGAGACGACGGCTCAAGCAACACACCGAGGTAAAAGAGCGAGTTTGTTACTGAAGGACCATCTAACTGGCCTAACAACCAAATAACAATAAAACTGTTGCTCACGGTATAAATCCCAGGGAAACTCACATGATTCGTCCACTGGGGCATGCCACTGATTTAGCATGACAAGGGAGAGAAAACCAGGAAAACTGCCAGGCATCAGCACGTCCACCTTCCCCACAGACATCACACAGATCCACCAACCTAACGGTCTCAACAAGCATCAATGTGACCTTGTTGATATCAAGTACTGAGGGTCAGGTCTCTGTCGAATAGAAAAATTTGCCTGGAACTGATGTTGGAGAGGGCACGATTGATAAGAAAGAATGGATGGTTAAAGCAGCATAATTGTCAGAATGCACATGGAGCTCGAAGGCAAATGATTTTTACTTCTTGAGAATTAAATAAGCTCCAGCGCGTACGTGTTGTAGGTGGTGCAACTAGCAGCCCCTTCCAAACGAATGATGTTGAGGGTAACAAAAGCTCCTTTATGAATGGTGCAGAGATCGTGCTGCTAATTAGCGGCGTGCAACTGGTTTTGGGTCAAGTTTCCCACAGTACCTCAACAAAGTGGATGTCACGACGACATTTTTTAAAATCTGTAGATCGGTGGTGCTTGAAGAAGGTGGATCTGCCGATGTCTGGCAGTGTTTTCTGACTTGCCTCCCACAGCTATCCCCTGCCACTCTGAAGAACCGGTTGGTTGCACCACTTACAGCCCTCACACACTGGAGCCTTTTAAGGACGTAGGCTCTTTTCTTAAAGAGCAAAATACTTGCCTCCACTCTCAAAGCATGTGCACATTGTCAATTATGCTGCTGTTGCTGTTTATGTACCAATCTTGCCCTCTCCAACACCAGTCCAGGCCAAATCGTCTTATTCATTACTGTTCTTCCTTCGTTTTATGCGTGGCGAAGGGATCTAGCCAAATCTAAAACCAAAGGGCTACTTGTTTTTGGCTTTGTTAACCTAAGCTCCTTTTAATTACCTCATTTCATTGATACCCTCATTATCAATTCATCACAAATGGGGTCGTTAGTCTGCTTAACATTCCAGGTGAGGGGTGATATCACCGCCTGTATAGGTAACCCTTTCTGCCTGCATGATAAACAACTGATTTTTTTGTCAAGATGTGTACAAGAGTAATACTTGTTGTTCTCAGTCATTCAATTACTCACTAGACATTTGTGGGCTAGTACCGCCTAAGGGCACGGAAAATATGAAGCACAAAACTGTACATGAGAATCATCTGAGTAAATGCAATTCTGAGTAAATGGAATTCTTGCCGTGGCGTTGATCATATGGTACTACTACCCATCATTAATATCAACCACTTTTGGTCAAAAAGTACATTGACTCATGCTAACCTAACATCCAGCTTTCACTTCCCTCATGATCAAGACTACACCATGCCACCAACATCTCTCAGTTGATTGTTTACAAGCAACATCCTAAGTAGGTTACCAAGTAATGAAATCATTGATCAACCCTTTGCCCTAGGCTCTAACAAGGCTACGAGGTCGCCTGAAGTAGTCATAGGAGAATGGCCTAATGACTATACCAATCTAGGAGAGATATCAGTAATCACAGCAAGCTGCTGACGCATGCATCCATTTATAAATACCATGCACGTGAGTGCAGGATCAACTCAGCACACAGACCTGTCCTTGAGGGCGCTTGCGTTGTAGGGTATGGCTTTCAGCGTGTTTAAGTGACTGCAATTATTATAGTGCTGTGCAACCTGCTCCATATCATCCATATACAGGCACAAAATTACGGCTGATGTTAGCAGCTAGAGGTCAAGCATTGATATCTTGATGGCGTACTCCATGGTTGCCTCTGGGCTATCTGGGTTGACTCCCATGGCCTGCATCATTCCCCTGTGTGAATTCGGCAGGGCCAATAACGGTATTGATGTGGGGTTCATGACATGCTCCAACAGCCACGAGTGCTCACAGGCAAGCAGCAGTAAAGATTTAGAAGCAGAAAACACACACTTGAAGAGCCGTTTGCAAACACAGCTAGGAGAGACCCTGGATTTTGCTTGTGTCGAGAAGTGTGTCCAGCTTTATCACGAAATGTGCAAACAGGCTTGCGTGCAGGGAGGAGGGCGAGCACGTGTGTGCAAGAAGTATATTACAAGGTGCATCAAAGAGCACACATACACACACACCAAGATGAACCTCTATCACAAACAGCAATGGAAAGAACCACTGCTCGGAACCCTATCCCCCCACATTCTATCGTTGTGCGCATGCATGTTATATGTTATATAACTCCACCCACACAGCACCACCCACCACCCACCTGATCGCAGCGTCCATGCCAGCAGCCCCTCCAAACGCAGCATCTACCGCATCCCCATGGCTTGTCCTGCTCCCTTGCCCAGTTAACGTACCCCCGCCGCCGGCTGCTGCCAGATTGCTACTACTACTGCTGTTGCTGCCGTTGGCACGCGCCACTGTGCTGGCGCTGCTGCTCTTCACCAGCTTGCCTCCCATGGACAAAGCCCCTCTACCACTCCATCCTCTCTGCCCTTTTCTACTGTGTATCCACTCGGCACCGACCACACCTCCGCCCCCTAATGCGGCTGTGTGTGTATGCGTGTGTATGTGTGTTTGTAAGGTGTGAGCATAGGTATGTATGCAAGCATGACTGAATGTGGTGCTTGCAGTGTATGCTGTGTTCCAGTGTAGATGTGTGCGTGTGTGTGTATGTGTGAGTGTAGATGTGTGTGTGCGCGTGTGAGTGTGTGCTAGATTGGTGCAACATGTGAATATGTGTCAGTCTGCCTGCACGTGTATCAAACCTGAAGATGTGCTACGTTGCCGGGCAGCAGCAGAAGCAGACAGGCGAGGGAATCCTTGGTATGCATCAATCACACGCTTCCACATGGCGTCCTTGCGCATGAAGTCTGTGTTGCCCACCTGAGAAAGAGCAGGTGTGTGTGCGTGTGTGTGCGTGTGTGTGTGTGTATTGGCATGCTGTTAGGGTGTGTGTTCATGGGTGGTTATGCATGAGTAAGTCGTGATTTGCGCGTGCGTGGGTGTGTGTGTCTGTGACTGCATGTGTCCTACTAGTCTGTTGTGTTTGCAGCTGGCCTTCAGGCATACAAATAACCATCCTCTCCTATTGTCTGCAAACAATTAGGTTGCAACAAAAAGAAGGGGAAGTTGCGAGCTCTGTCTTGCTCACACGTGTTGCACGCATATGCGTGTGCACGTGTGTGTGTGTGTGTGTGCACGTGTGTGTGTGTGTGTGTGTGTGTGTGTGTGAATGTGCACTTGTGTGTACGCTCACCAAGACGCTGAGCCTACGCGCACGTGACAGGGCTACGCAGACACGCTTGGTGTCACGCATGAAAGCCCCGGAGGTCTTCACCAGTGAAAGCACCACTGCATCCGCCTCACTCCCTTGCGCTTTGTCTACTGTCATGACCTGTGCGTGCAGTGGAGCATCTTGTGTATCTTGTGTGTGGGATTGGTGTGAGTGTGTGTGTGCTATACTGCCTTGTTACGGCCTTTAATTCAGGGTTGGGTCCAGTGGAGGAGATCAAGGGGGAGTATGAAAACTGGGTTGCTTGACTGTAGCAACTTGTAGGGAGGGATTTACGGGGAGTGCAAAAGCTGGGCCACACAGTCCTAGCAATCGGCAGAGAAGGAGGAAAGGGGGGGGTGCAACATCTGTGGTTTATACGGTCAAAGCAAGTAGCAGGGCAGGAATTGGTGGGTCTTTGCACCGAACATGGTTATCTGAGTACAGGGTTAAATTTGCTACAGCTAAAAGCTTTCTACGTACATCGTTGAAGTACACGGTTCCTGCCAGACCTATGCATGTGTCATGCAAGGGGGTCTGACTCTGACTCTGACGTACAGGACAATAGACTGACTAATGCCTCATGCCTCATGCCTCATGCCTCATGCCTCATGCCTCATGATTCATGACTAATGACTGACAACAGACTGACTAGGACTGCAGGACAACAGACCAATCGAGTTAAGTACACCAGCGCTGTGCTGGGGTTAGGATGCTAAGAGGTATGCAGTTGGATGCAGAGGGTGCTAAGAGAGAGGTATGCAGTTGGATGCAATTTGTGTATTATAGGTACATGGTGGTTAGATAGGGACGAAGGTGCGTGCAGACAACAGCAAAGCTAGCTACCACCTGTTCAACCTGCTCAAACCACGGAGCCCATAGTAGTTGTACTGCCAAGCTACCTGCTCACAAGCCTGTGTAACAAGCCAGTTTAATGGATGCGTCTCAAACGTCTCTGAGCTCCCGTCACATACTCAGCCACCGTGAGCACAGCGCCTCAATCGTTAAAATCATTGCTCAAACACACCGCTGAAACTTCACTGCTCAAACGTCACTGCTCAAACATCACTGCTTGAACAGTAGGAGCGTCGCTGCAGAGCACCTGAATCGCTCTGGGCTCCCCTTCCACACTTTCAGTTATATGTTATATGATATATGAGCAGTATGAGCGATATGAGGGGGGCTCCAGACACACACAACCACACACAGCAGGAGTCCAGAAGTATCTGCAGGAGCAACAGCACTGTAGCGTACTTGAATTGCTTTCAGCTCCTCTTGCATCCTCTGCCGCTGTGTCAGCAGCCCCTCCATCAAGAAGCACTGGCGATTGTAAGGGGTGATGACGTACACAGACGGCTCTTGGATGCCCTAAAAGGGGAGATATGTGATATTGTTGGCGTAAACTTGGGGCAACCTTGGGATCCAACAGGCCACTATTGCCGAGTATACGGCCAAACAAATATACATGCAATAGAATTTAGCACACGCAAGCATGCGCCATTCAGAGGGTGTCATTGTCAGTAGGCTTTTAGACAATCCACAATCTCTTTGCTTAATAAGTACGGTTGCTGTGCGGCACGCCACCCTCATCCAAAATCTGACATCCTGTTTTGACAACCTGGACTTCAATGAAGTCAGGGCACGTTTCTCAAACTTGTCCTGTGCACCTACGAAAATTTGAGCACGAGGTAACCCCTTCAAGAGTTGCAGCACGAGCGGGAAACGCACACATTTAGCTAGAACCATATCAATATGGTAAGCTAAATTTCCTGCCAACACAACAACTCCCTGTACACAAACCTTATATACAGATCTGGCCTATCATGGCATTGCACTCACCTCGGATTGCATGAGGGCATAAGCGGCCACAGCTTCGTCAATGGCCCTGAAGGCGTGTGAAGACGTTAAATGCATAAAATACTAGTTAAGCATTTGTATGCACCCTTTAATGTCGGCAATTGAATGAAAGTACCTGTTACCTGTTACCTGTGCTGATGGGAAAGGAGACAATTCGCATACAATGGTGCCTCCTTAATTCCACACAAAACCACACAGATGCACGTAAGGGTCGCTGCTTCTTGCTCTTGTGAAACACCGGAATGTCAAAAGGGGTTGTTCAGCACCCCGTGTACAGGAACAGGAAATTCACAGTTTTCAAGCTAATCGTGTTAAAAAGGCACAGGTATTTTCCACAGGTGCAATGTTTCTGTATGCACACCTCTTTGCTTCATGCGGATTGGACTCGTAACGGGTCCGCCTGTCTGCGTTGAATGTCAATGGGTAGCCCTCCTCCACTTCAGCCCACCGCATGCACTGCAGCACGAGAACGCAATGGCAACACAACACAAACCAAAATGACACAATAGCAACACAATATGAAAGGCAATGTAACAACACAGCAAACAAAAAACGAAAGGCAATGTAACAACACAATTAACATGATAAGACACGCAACGTTTAAGCACAATAAATACAACTAGGCAATGTAAAGGAAGTGAGGTGGAGTGGGCAGGGCATATGGAATTGAAATTTGACAATTTAGGGGGGTCACTCAATTGAGTTTGATTGATTAAAAAAAACTGCGTTGCTGTCCTTAACCACACTTTTCTCAATATTGTCTGTACATGACGAAACACAACTTGTTAGTGTGCCTGTTCAAGTAATAAATCGAGGAGTCGATCAAGAGTGAGGAGCTGGCGGGAATCGGTGTACCCAAACGTGTGCACATACGCGATGGCCAAGCTCAGCATCAATGACAAGGCAGCGCATTGGTTAGATGTAGCTTTCTTACCATTTCGGCATCTCGTCGTGGCACTGCAGCTCCAGTTTGAAGCCTCCCCCCGTAAAACTCTGCTGACACCACCTCACATATCTGTAAGAACAGGGGTGTACCAGTGCACGTTCAATAATATTGGAGTATGTGCGTGTGCATGTGCTATGTGTAAGCATGGGTAACTAGGGTGTATGATTTTGCCAGTGAGGCTCATCGAAATAGTTGGTGCATTACGGTTAGAAAACCACTTTGCGAAACTTGCGCAGATTGAGCTGAAAATTTTCTGGAGATTATTTATAATAGCAATAAATTGTCGTGAAGAGACCGGACTGAAAAAAACTGTAGGAAGTGTTTGGAGGATCTCTCATGGTGCATTGCCTGAACAAGCATATGCACAGTAGATTGGCCGGAAACAAGTTTCATATACTCTGAATAATATTTATAAAATTAAGAAATAATGCGGCTAAATTACTGCCCATTTTGGGGCGTCGAGAAATGAAAGTCTGACACGTCCCTGAACAAGACTAAGACGCCGTGATGTGCCATTTTTCGCGCTTTTTTATTTAACCCAAAACACTTTACATTATTATACAAAAATTGCGGTCGATTTTCCCGAATGTTAGGAATTTCAAGGGAATTTCCCCTGATTTCCCCCCAAAATGGACACCCTAGTTGCCGTCTAGGCTTTGACAGCAGTGACGTCGAGGCTCGACAAGGCTCAACCTCGTCGAGCCTCGACTAGAGGCTGGCACACCCTTAGCTATGTGCTATGCGTTTGTTGTGCGCACATGCGCCATGTTCCTTTCGCCCTGCGTATGTTGTGTGTCCGCTTGTGTTAGATGTGTTACATACGCACACACATTTGCATTTGGCACGCCTCGGGACACTGACTGCACCCCAGCGTGTTGAGCACTGCGTGTTGTTTCCCGTACACGAACACCTAATCGTGTGCGCAAGCTTGCATGCCTGATGTGCCATAAGCTTTTGCACCACCAACATGGGCAATACATGGAGTGAATGACGTGTGCTTTGTATGCACGTACACCCAATCATATGCATAACCGTCTGTACATGCCGTGGCCGTAAGTGCCTGTACTCCTAGCATTGGCAATGCTCGTGCATCCAATCAAGTGTGCAAGCATCCATGCCTGCTGTGCCGTCAGTTCCTGCACCACCAGCATATGGTCAATGCATAAAATACGAGTCTGGATCTTCAAGTGCACAAGCACCTACTCATGTGCATGTGCATCCCGTACCTGCTGTGCCATTCGGTATTGAGTTTCCAGCATGTGCACTGCATGGGGCAACGTGGGAGTTGTTAAAATGCAAGGTCACTCGCCCACACCTGCTGTGCCATTCGGTACTGTGTCACCAGCATGGGCACCTCCACCTTGCAGTCCACCATGCGTTGCAGCAAACTCCTGTGTAATCAGACGGTGCGGAACCACGAGTGAAAACCCTGATTTGCAATGAAGCCAGACGAACTGGCGCTAAAAGTTTGACCACCTTCCAGCACTTTGCTGCTGCAAGTAGGCATGGCAAAACGGCAAAAGGGAATGCAATCGGTGTGGTGGCGTTGCTCAACGTTTCACCATGCCGCAGTTCCCTGCAGGTGTGCAAGGCAAAACGGCAAAAGGGAATGCGATCGGTGTGGTGGCGTTGCTCAACACTTTACCTGCACTGCAAAGACAGATCCTATATCTTGTCAGGATAAACCAATTGAAGAGGATTCAAGCTGTGGTGGGATTAGCGCTCCTGAAAAATTATGCGGGCAGTGAAACCACTTTCAGAGGATACCGTGGATAAAACAGCCTCCTTGGCACTGACAACCATAAAACTGCTGAGTTCAGTGTATTAAACTTTGGTAATAAATTCCTTGTCGACTGCATCTCACGATGCAAACAAAAAAGACTTCTCAACAGACCAGGAAATTTGCTTGGCCTGAAAGCTAATGACCAAGTGGCCCTTGATGAGAACGCTAGCAGTACTGGAAAGTAACCCTGTACACAAATAACCAAAAATCACTAACAAATAACAACTCTACGACACCCTGCTCAGCAGTCCTAGTTCACCTCGGTAAATTCCCGCAGATTTAGGCAAGGAAGGAGGCTTGATGTTGATGCAGACTTCAGCCGCAGACCTTATCGTTCACTTCACTTGATACCCTGTTGCGTGCTGCAGCAGGCTCCTTACATTGTCTTATACCTAGCCAAATTGCATGAATACAAATAACAGCAAATGTCCTGCTAAGCTTACTTATGCTCTTATGCCGAGCAGCTCCAACAGATGTGCCTCAAAATGCGTGAGCACGCAATGCCGCATGAGAGCATGACTAAAAACAGGGCAAACAAACATGTGGCTGCAAGATGTGCACGTTATGTACACCTAAAACTGAGCTCTTGTGTACGTGCTGCAGGTAAAAGAGCCACTGAAAAGGACCGCGGCAGGATCCCACCGCAAAGAGGGCCACTGGAAAGGACCGCATTCCTGCTGTCTTGTACATAAGCACCTACCAGAAGCTCCACAAACATGCCCACACAAACACAAGGGACACACGCATACACACAGTCACGAGATACCTGCTGTGGTTGTGAAGGTTCCTTTTTTGGTCCTGCTTGCCGATTTTTGAGAAGCAAGGCAGCTGCTTGTGGTCCCCAATCAAGATCAAGTTCACGATGGGGCTGAAGGACAACACCAGCGGGATCTCGTACTCTGCATGGTATGGTACAAAACATGGTATGGTATGGTATGGTATGGTATGGTATGGTATGGCATGGCACAGAACAGTGCAATTGTATAAAATTAAAAGAACAAAGATGGACACGCAGGCAGTGGAACATTCCCCACTCCGATTATTGTAGGAGATTCGAGATAGTTTTCCTCTTATCATCTACAACACATCCGTGCATTTTTTAACTGAACTTGAGGCCACATATTTTTTGCCAGTAGATATATCTTTTCAGCCAACTCTAGCAAACGTTGCGGTAACCAGCTTCATTGATACAGAGGCACAGACAAGCACAGCGGAACAGGCCTGGAATTGAAACGTGCCAATGATGGAGGCAAGCACGGTGAAATGTGAACAAATTCACAGTGACACAGTGACACAGTAACACAGTACACAGAACACATACGCAGTACGCAGTAACAGTAACACAGTAACACAGTAACACACCAACACACGCTGTTTGAGTGACGTGCCACAACCCTGCGGCCTTTAGTATGTATACTGACAGTGCTTGCAAGAACCAGGACACACTCGCGTTACGCAGTCCTGTTGTTCTCTCTGTTACAACCCTCCAGAGCGCACTCGGGGAATTAAGTGGAGCACGCTCACCTGGCACGCATCCGCCCTCATCCACTATGACGTTCTTTATGTCTTCACTTGTCTGTAGCGCAAACAGTACAGCAGAGCGAGTTTGGAAACAGGTGTGCAGCCTTGGTAGGTTTGCTCTTGTTGACATGAGCAGGGTTTCAAAGCTCAGTGCTACTCCTTTCAACACCAGCTCAAAGAGCACAGCCTGGCATGTATGATATCATATCAGCATCGCCTCAACCTTAAGCACAGCATCCCCTGCTTTGAAAAAGAGCACAGCATGGCACGTGTGCAGGAGGCTCAACTGAAATTGACAAAAAGGCACGTGTTGTAGCATGCCTATGGGGACCTTGTAGCTGCCAACGGCTTCTTCCTTGACCATGAATGGCCAAAGAAACTGCATCCAAACCACGGCTCATTCCTGGATTGCAACAGTCATACCTTTTGAATAAACTGTGCACTGTGCAAGCATATGGTCGGTCACACATCAAAGGAGCATACCTGTGGCAAAGGCATGCATACACCCTCTCATGGTAATGGTAACACACGAGAGCACACACACACACATACACACGCACACACACACGCACACGCACTCACACGCACACGCACTCACGTCTACATCCTGCCTGCCCAGCTCGTTCAGCATCGCAGGCACTGAATCAATAGTGCACAAGAAGACGCGAGAGCCAGTCAAGATGGAGCCCTTTGCGCTTGCCACCACTTCCGACAGCACTTCACTGGCCACAAACTTGGCCACGCTGCGCAAAAAGTCCACCAAGGTCTCAAGCTGGATCTGCACCGTACGTAGAGCAAGCGCAAATGTATTAAGGGTAGCCACAGCCGTTCATTGCACGTCCTGTGAGCATGAGAGGTGCAGAGTAATTGGAAGCCATGGGTTTCCATATGCACAACCATACCAAGCGTGAATGCTGGTTTTAGCTGATGTTGCAGATACTTTATGCAAAACTGCAAAACTGCGAGGAAGGGTGTTCTAATGCTCCGAGGTTGCGGAAGTGTAGCATATGCATAAAATACAAATTAGTGATACTTGTGCGTCACCACTGTGCTCCTTCAGCCTATCTTATTACCAGTTTACATTACACCATCACAAAACACAGCCCTCACGAAGGACCCACAACATCTTTACGTATGATGAACGCACTATTTCTACGACACCTTAACAATTCGACGTAGCCCTCAAAAAATTGCAACACCTTCAAAGCAACCAATTGGGGCGCACATACTCAGCTTGCTGTGGCGGAACCCCACTACTTGCTGCCATATCCTCATGACAGATCACCTACTGCATCAATCTAAATTTATACCTATGTGTGTTTTTGGTGATACACAATCATCAAGATCATTGCAATGGACAAGGAGTGAAAACAATGTGTTTCGCTTTAGCTCCCCAGATGTCGTATGCCGTGATTCTTGTTGCTTGGCTGGCCTTGCCACAGCTAATGCCTAAACAGAAGACAGACTTCTTTGATTGGCCATGTCAACACTTCTGCCAGCCGTCACGTGGTCTTAGAGGGGGGTAACCCAATTGCCCAACTCGGCGGGCCTTGCCCTGCAAGCCCAAGGGCGTGAGGGGAATGGCAGGAAGCCAAGGGGCACACTCCAGGCCTGCCTGAATGTTTGGAAAGCATCACACGTGACATGCAGATGAATTCTCACCTCCTCTCCCCTCTTTTCCCCTCCTCAATGGGGAGCTTATCCTTGTGTCGGGTGACTGGGCACGCATTGGGCGGACACGCTAGGAGGCTGTTCAAATCAGACAGGCCTTTCGCCTGAGCAAGCCGGCCTCCAATATCTTTTTGGAAAGGTTTTGTGCCTCAATAGCCAAGCAAAACACGATCATGCACAATGCCATTCCTGCTGCAAAGAGATTGGCTATCTTTTTGGACTGGGCTGATTCTGGGTCCCCTCAGCACCTTGCCCGCACATATGACGTGAGCAAAGCTGCAGTTTGCAACATTATTCATGGTCATTGTTTGAGGTGTCAGGCTTGTTCTCCTCGCCATGCTGCACGCCTAGGATGCGCACTGCCACTGGGAGCAACACTGGCTACCTGATGCAGGTGAACCTGTGCGTGTAGCTCCCCTGCTGCGTGCGCAAGCGCTTGCAAAGAGCCAGCCTGGCTCTCCCCAGACTGGCTGCCCTCTACCACATAATCAGAGAGTCCCAGCCCTCTACAGGACACAGGTGCCTCTGTGCATTGGGCACCACCTGCCTGCTCCTGCTTGTCTCCTCTCTGCTTGCGTTTAGACTTGGCAGGACCCTTGAGATATCATCCTTTAAGCCCTTAACATCACCACCTTGACTACTACAACACAAAATTCATAATATCAAGTGATTTTTAGATAGATTTGTACGTTTTAAGACCAGTGGGAACATGTGGGACCAGTTTGCAACTTTTGGGGGGGAGGTCCCAAGCGAAAAATACTGAAAGCCGGTCCCACCCTGTTTCTGTCATGTGGCGAAAATGTTTTTCCTCGTGAAATTTTTTTTTGGATTTTACGTGTGACCGCAAAATTTTTGTCAAAAATAAAAATATTTCCCCCTGGAGAAAAAAAAGTAGGAAAATTCTACGTGTAACCGCCTTCTTAACGTCAGCTTAAGTTGGAGTATATTGCTCCCAATTTGATGAAGTAGCGTGTGAGCAGTTGCCCCTTGGATGATTAAAAAGGAGCATAGGTATTTGGGCACATGCTCCAATGCCCCCCTCTAAATATTCCCCATTTTCAGCCATGCAACATAACCTCTTCCTCTTTACCCTTACAAAGATGTCATCGATGCTTGTGTGTAATTAAAAGACCTTTCCAGGTTTCTCATCAACCACAGCATCCATCTTCTGAACACTTTTCCTTCAGCTCTCTTATCAGCCACAACACCCATCTTCTGAACACGCCTTTCTGCTCTGACTTCTTCAGCTCTCTTATCAACCACCATACCCATCTTCTAAACACGCCTTTCAGCTCTGACCTAATGAACACTTCCTTCAGCTCTCTCATCGACCACGACACCCACCTCCTGAACAACGGCTGCCGCACGAAGCTTGAGCGGTGACCTGATCAGGGTCAGTGTGGTAGACATTGCTGACTGGAGGCTGGAAGAGGCATCCTGCTTTTCGCAGCAATCAGGCTCGTCGTGCCGACTGAAGAGCATCAACACCGCTGCCTTGAGTTGGTGAAGGGCGTCCTGAATAGGGATGAAGAGTGTGCGTGTGGGACGAGCATGTGCGTATACCGAGAGTGTATTGTGTGCATGCGAACAGAGATGACGGTCTTGCTTGGCAGTGCTTGACAGTGCTTGGCAGTGCTTGACAGTGCTTGACAGTGCTTGGCCATCCCCTTGACGCATCAAAGGCTGTTCAGCGCAGCTCTCAGGGGTACATAGTGGTCTGTGGTCTGGGATGCAGGGGGTGGGACGTGAATGGGCTGCGACATCTGAATCCTACAAGAGCTCCACTGCTCAGACACCCAATGGCTTGTGGACTGGGGTACTGGGGATGAGGGTAAAGGTGCTTCGGTGCAGCGGGTGGGCTATGATGGGCAGTGACAGCTGGGACCTTGACATTTGCCTCAGCACTTGATTTTTGGCTACACACACACACACACGCACGCACGCACGCACGCACGCACACACGCACACACACGCACACACACACGCACACACGCACGCACACACACACGCACACACACGTTCTTCATCATTTTAACACCTTAGTCACACCAAGTGCAGCCCAGGGTCTATGTGACATGATGATTTGAGACTTCCCTTGGGGTTCGTGGGTCAGACGAGAAAGCAGTCTGACCTTCCATCCTAGAGAGAACAGGGGCAGAAAAAACACCATGCTGTGCAGACTAACGTGAGTATACTACTTATTTTTTGGCTGTGCAACCCTCCCTATTCACCATAGCCTAGCGCTTGAACCCTACACACACTAATATTGCAGACGCACACCTGCGCGCATGCACACACACGCACACACACACACGCACACAATAATATACACAAACTTGCACAAGCACACATACACCAATCTCACCACAGGGCTGGTCCAAGGCAGCTTCCACGGCATGGAAGGGTTGTACTTAATTGGAGTTGTGCTATCCTCTGCCTCTGAGCTTTCAGGGCAGCTGCTCGATGTGCAGCAACTGTCACCGGCGGCAAGCACCAGGCCTTCTTCTACTTGTTGATGGCTGGAGCTGGAATCCTCCAGGAAGTCTGTCAAGGGCTCCTGCACATGTATGCATGCAAATATACCGTTTAAAAGAGAAAAAAATAAGGTCTTCTTCTAATTGTTGATGGCTGGAGCTGGAATCCTCCACGAAGTCTGTCATGGGCTCCTGCACATGTAAGCATGCAAAGATACCGTTTGAAAGAGAAGAAAATATAAGCAGGCAGCGAACACCACTTTCCACACGATCCAAGGAAAAGGAGCCACCTTGGTATTTGATACCGTACAACTCCTCTACCACAGGAAAGAAAATAGGAATCAGTGGGGTGTAAAAGCGTCTTACAGGGGTCCTTCATGGGTTGGAGTCAAGGACGTGGTCAGGCAGGCCACACAACATTGTTTTGCATTGGGCGGTGCAGAACACAAAACATCCTTTAATAATCCACGTCGGTAGTGTTTACACTATCTGCGTTCTTTTTTCCCTCTTTGTTTTGGGTCCATGGTACAAAGCGTGCTGTGATAAGGCCTAGGCAATTTTGATTACTACAGCACTGCAGCAGCTAGTGCAAGTGCACCCAATATTCAGAACACAAGTGGAAAAAGCACGTGAACACAGGAAGCCCCACCTGATTGCTTCCTTTCAATTTTGACAAGTCGTTCCCAAGGTCAACCCCGCATTTGCTGCCTGTTCCCAAGCTTCTACTGCTGCTGCTGCTGCTACTGCTCCTGCTGCTGCTGCTGCTGCTACTGCTCCTGCTGCTGCTGCTGCTGCTACTACTGCTGTCCAGACGAGAGGGAAGTTGGTCACACATGCTGTTGACCTCTTCTTGCTTACCCTCCCTGTTGCCTATTTTGCTCCTACCAAGCCCACCCGCAGCGTCTCTACCCTTCCCACTGCTGCTGCTCAAACTAGTGGGGAGCTCAATACAACCCCCACCCACCCCACCCACCCTCTCCATGGACAACTCCTGTCCGTACTCTTCTTCCTCCCACTCCCTCCCACTCACTCTGTTGCTACCAAATGGAAGTCCTCCAGCAGCCTCCTCCCCATGAGGAGCTCCCTCTTTCTCTAACACTCTCCTTTCAGTGCATGTCCTTCTGCTGTTAGCCTCTGCCCCCTCTTCAGTGCCTGAACAACAATGATCAGAGCCAGGATCTAAGCCACTTCTGCCCCCCCCTCCTCCCTGCAATCCCTGCATGCCTGCCGACTGCCGGCCTTCAATCTTTTCGCCCCCTCTGCTGCTTTGTTGTCTACTGTTTGGAGCACAGTGCCCAGCATTTAAACGCTCTAGCTGCTGCTGCTGCTGCAGCTCTGAACAGTCAGCATCTGCATTGAATTGCACACACATTATTTGCTCTTTAGCCAAAGCGTAGACATACTAAAAACACTGCACATTGCCCTTCTTATGAATTTAGAATATATAAAGGAACCACAACACCCTCCTTGCACTGCTCAAGTTTCTTATGACATGTTGAGAGAACAGTTTAATGCGTTGTGTGCACAAAGCACACAACAGCTTGAGACAGGAAAATAATATAAGCAAATTTGATTACCACTTAGGTACCAAGCGCTGAAGCAGACAAACAAGACCTTCAGTAAAAGAAAGCAAATGCACGCACCCTGTGCTTTTGATTACCCCTTAGGTACCGAGCGCTGAAGCAGACAAACAAGACCTTCAGTAAAAGAAAGCAAACGCACGCACCCTGTGCTGCTTGCGGTCTTGGTTGTGTGCAGCGTGGCGTTGGGGGGGGAGAAAGGGGGGCTTTTATGTACACGCTCAGCATGCCCAACCTTCTCAGGGCAATGACCTTACAGGCAGCTGCACGCCACCATGTCGTGACTTTGCTGCGCTTGGTGGATCGTTGCCTGGGCTTCTGGGGGCCTAGCAAATGTGCCATCAAGCTGCGGCTGCCCCTGTAACAGGTGTAGACGTGCAGGTGAAAGTAAGAGTGTGTGTGCATGTGATTGTGTGGATACAAGTGTATGACAATGCGTATGTGCGTACATGTATGAGCCTTCGTGCAGGTATGTGTACATGCGCAGAAACCCATTGCAAGACAGAGGGAGGATACAACATTGTATGAAGGTTGATGAAGTACCAGAAAAGAGTAGCACATTGATTACGATTCCACAAAAGGACATACCAGTGTAAGGTAGATAGTCGCTTTCTTATTTCGTTGATTGATTGAATTGTGTCTAACAGGCATGTTTGTAACTGCCTGCACGTTATCTTTCTTGCGTGCCATACGCATTGAGACAGTCTGGAACACTTGTGCACTCTACATGCATTGACGCATCTGTTTGCTGAGAACGTTTAAACATGTTACATACATGCCCCCCACAGGATTTGTCTTCAGCATCGTACTGACGACAGGGACTGAGCATAGAAACAAAGAGCTATTGGCAGGGGGCTACAAAGGGCATGCTCAAGACATCATGCCCCATCTGCTCCTCTGTTTCTGTTTTTCCCACCTCACCTGTCGCTGCACCAATCCAATGCTGCTGCAGTGCCTGTTTGGGCGCTCTGCCACAAGTTGTCCAGCTCACGGAGAATATACCCCCAACGCACCTACACAAACGTGCAAAAAGGTGGCTTTCTGAAACATTGCACCACAATAGGTATACAAGGACTGCAAAATCAACACAATCAAGAGTCACACAAATTTCGGCATTCTGCCACTTATTGTCCAGACTCCGCTGGCGCATCAATAGTATTACGCGCGGCAAAGAAGTTGATATTGCAAGGTATTTACATTGAGCAGCTGCAGGTACATGGCGGGGGAAAAAGCAGCACATACAAGCAACCTGCTTCCAGATAATCAGCTTACGTGAGTTCCTTTCTAGCACATAGAAAATAGTTGACCTGCATCTCTTTATTTTGGAGGTTGTCCGTATTGTATGCAATCTTTCCACGCCTTTTAATGAACCCTTATCAAAAGTTTGTCAGATTTAAGTCCCAATTTGTAGTCCAAAATTGCAGGAAAGAGCTTTATATGGCAGTCAAACGTCCTGGTATCTCGCATAAAAATTAGAAAAAACTACGCAGGCAGTGAAACATATTTTCCACAATTATTTGGAAAAATATACTGCATACCGTACTGCGCTTGGTTGGTTTGCGAATAAATGAATAATTATTGATGCCCATCGCAATAATTCAGGCGAAAAAAAGGAAGTTTTTCCGGACGTCGCAAAATATTGAATTTCCGTTCTGGGCTCCGCAAAAGACCCCCATCGTTTTTCAGGGGCAACCATCATCATTTTGGCCGAGCTGCACTCTGAGGAGCGGATGTGGTTCCGCCTTGGGGACTTTTGAGGCTGACATTGTCCTGTGCATGCACGCAAGCACCTGCTGCTGACCAGCAAGTATCATTCCTGCCCCATTTGGACTTTGGGCAGACCCATGCTCAGCCTCCTATGGGGGTTCAAGCTTCTCCAGGAAAGAAGTACGAAGGCAGAGCTGCTGCTGTCTCAGGTGCAAACTCCTGGAGCAAATTCAGAACATGGTGTGCTTGCATACAGTAGGTAGCCATCCTCCAGCAGAACCAGCAGAGGCAGAAGCTCCAGAGGCACCCAACAGAAGAGAGGGAAGCCCAGTGACACCCCAAAAATGCAATTTTGCAAATTTCTCTAACTATTACAGGACCTTGCAAAAGCTCTATGCTCGCAAATTAATTATTCTTATTATTTTGGCACCTCGCAATAAGTAGTCCTCGCTATACTACAAGTGCAGTACGGTACTTATCGACTACTATATGATAATCACCAAAAATTAAGATTGTGCATTGCAGTTTGGCGGATAAGTACCAAGAAACCAACTCCTCATTTTCCAAACTCGCTATTGTTAAATATTTTGATTATGGCATGGGTGTGCGCAAGCTCATTATAGCTGGACAACAAGAAGAATTCCAGGTCTGGGTATATTAAGCTAGCTCTGACATGAGACTATAAACGCTGCAACAGCATATTTAGAGGTTGAAAAGCTTATAGAACCTTGCTGCACAAGTTCCAAGCTCTACACACTTACCACTTCAGTGTGTTGCAGTGATCGGGCATCAAGCTTGTGCTTCACGGCCTCGCGGCTTAACCTTTTCTTGTTGCCAAATACTACCACCCCACCAGGCAAGCTGGTGAGCTGCAGGGGGCACAGAAAAGGATAAAAGCCATGTTTTGGGTTGACACGGAGCGTACATACCCACTGTTTGTGATTGTGAACCTGGAGATTACCTAGCTGTAACTTCTGTTTACACATTTGTATACATCCTTGAGCATGGTGTTGGCCAATCCCAGCCATGCGAGCTGATGATTGTCGGCAAGCGGGCTATGGAGGCAAAAGAGGTTACATTGTATTGTTCTGGCCTGGCCTGATGCCGTGCCACAGTCCTATTTGTAGAGGGAGACAAGGGAAATGATGACACATGTACACTGTGACACACACACAAACACACACTCACATGTACTTACACACTCACATGCACACACCCATATATACAGGATGACACATGTACACTGTGACACACACTCACACATACACACACTCACATGTACACACACACTCACATACACACACACTCACTCACATATACAGGATGACACATGTACACTGTGACACACACATCCGCGCACAAGATGACACATGTACACACACACACACTCACATACACACACTCACATATACAGGATGACACATGTACACTGTGACACACACATCTGTGCACAAGATGACACATGTACATGCTCAGGAGCACAGGTGTGTCCAGGACACAGGAACATAAGGTAAGGCAGGCTTATGAGCTGTGAAGAACAATGGGAGGCAGTTTCACAATCAAGGTTACATTAATTTGAAAATTGTCTAGAGTGAGTGCAATGGATGCATCAGACGTCAAGGCAGAAGAGTCCTCTTTCTTTTGAGCATTTTGAACAGAACACAATTTCTTAACTGAAATTTGTTTGTTCTGATGCATGAAATATACGTGAGCCTATTTCCTGGGAATAGCTATTTGAGAAAAACACCCAGGGCACTGAGATCTTAGTTGCAGCCTGCCGTCTCCTCTAGACTTTCTTAACTTGTCATCACAGAATCACTGATTTTGAGATCAATGCATTCCTGAATCAAGACTCGTACAGACTCCTCAAGTTTGTGTCAGAATTTAGTTTCAATTTTCGACGCTGGTTGATTTTGTTTCACCAGCCAATTGCCATCAGCCAGAGACTCGGGCTGTAGGCCACCCTTGTAACCCCTTGTAACCCCTCGTCTCCTCTAGCTACCTCGTTGCAATAAAGAGCACAAGGCCTGAAGGCACTCACCTTTTCAACTACTGAGTCCACAGCCTTGTTTTTGGTAGCAATGACAATGGTCTGCAGGCACATAGTCGATACACAATCAAGGCGATGGTGATTGCTAACTGCACTAGACCGCGCAAGGCAGGTAGGCAGCTAACAATTGGTCATATCTAACAAAGTACCGAATTAATAGCGAGCATAAGTAATTGATAAGTTGACACTTTGACCAGAAAGTAACACCTTTAAAGCGCATATTGCTGCAAGCACAGCTGACCTTGCCTGTGAGTACGATGCGTTGAATGCACATATTTTTGTTGAATCACCACTCACCTTGCTTGTGGGCACGATGCGGTCCTTTACAATTGTTTTGATGGCTGTACTCTTTCCGGTGCCTGCCGTGTGAGAGAAAAGGAGCCACAAACCTCATATACCAATAGCATAGTGCAAACATGGATCCTTCTTGTTCATTGGTTATTGTCTATAATTCAATGCTATTTGTATACGAAAAGTGTCGCCACAATTTACACACCTTAGTAATACACACAAAGTGCAGGTGATTGAGCAAACAGTAAGAAACTAGGACCGCCATGGTTTCGACCAGACGAAATTGTGTACGGTATAGAAATTTGCAAGAGCTTACTACGAAAAAATATCTTATATGAGTTGATGTGTTTGGGGTTAGCGATGTGGGTATATTTGTATTAGGTGGTTTTAAAGATATTACCAATATCTTGCCACAGGCCAATGAAAACAACCTTACCAACTATCTCAAAACTTTATGGAAAAGGGCAGTGAGTATTTCTGCCCCGACAGGGAGACCCTTCCCTTCCCACTATTTCTGTGTCCTGCATACTCACCGAGAGGTCCTTGAATGGCACAAAGACCACTGCTTAAGGCGTCGATGACTTCTTTTGTAGTTCTGTTCCGGCTCAAATCCACCGATGTAGAAGAGGGAATTACACTTGAGGCCACAACCAAGCATATAAAGGATTGTCCTGCATACTCACCAGGAGGTCCTTGAATGGCACAAAGACCACCGCTCAAGCTGCTGATGATCTCTTCTGTAGATCCCGGAGGTACAGGCCCATGTTGGAGCAAGCCTGGCCAGAGCCACAGGTGAATGGCACATGAATAATACACGGATTTTACAAAAAGTAAAGCATTTTAACGAGGAATGTGAATATGTGAGTGAACACCAGGTGGGGAGGCATATTACAGTGGTAAACAAAAGGTGGCTGTACGATACAGCAAAGTATTTCATGCATGCCCCTGTTACAAAGAGGTCCTGAATGGCACAAAGACCACTGCTCAAGCCGTGACGATCTATCTTCATGCGCAGCATTTTAAGGCAAGTGTCAAACTGCGACTCAATTCAATTCAAAATGAAATGGCGAGCTGTGACAAGATACTGTGAACAACTCAGTAAGCTGTCCTGCAAAGAAGAGATCAATGGCCGGCCACAGCCTTAAGGGTCGCACGTTCACAATTGCCTGGTAGTCTGAGCACTCTGCTGCCCGGCAGCAACGTTTTTGTTTTCGCAAAAAAAGATGCTTCTTGGTGTGTTATCGCCGCAGGTTCACATTTTGCATGGTGGTAACATGGGAGCACTTGGTGGAGCACTTGGTGGTAACATGGGAGCACTTGGTAACATGGGGGCTTGGTAACATGGGGGCTTGGTAACATGGGGGCACTTGGGACTTCAGGATTCTTATTGAAGTTTGGTATGCTATCACTTCATGCATTTCCCACTTCAGTACGAACAGCATGTAAAGACTCACTTGACGGTATAAGCCCTTCTGCTTGTGCAATCTGTCCAGGGCTCACGCACGGATCTGAGATCTGTAATCAGCGTTTGTCAGATAAAAAAGGCATCTCAGTAGTGACCTTGTTTTTAATCATCAACAAGGAAGGATGTGCGTGAGCTACAAGCTGAAGAGCACATAATGCAGCACGGGCCCGTGCACTTATATGTACACTTCCAATTACAAAGGCAAAGGAGCAGCCTTACCCAGAAACGAGCATCAACTTACTCAGTCAACTAGCACTAGCATTCTATGTTGTATAGCCAGGTGTAAACCGTCCCAGCTGCCATCCTTACCCATACCCAATGCAGATCCTGCGCAGCAGTACTAACACTGTTGAGAGCTTTCAGTAGCACTAACACTGTTCAAAGCTTTCAGTAGCACTAACACTGTTCAAAGCTTTCAGTAGCACTATCACTGTTCAAAGCTTTCAGTAGCACTAACACTGTTCAAAGCTTTCAGTAGCACTAACACTGTTCAAAGCTTTCAGTAGCACTAACACTGTTCAAAGCTTTCAGAAGCACTGTTGAGAGCTTTCAGTAACACTATTTGAAGCTGCACAGTAGCACTAGCACTGTTGAGAGCTTTCAGAAGCAGTGGGGCATTCCCCGTGTTGAGAACCAGGTGACGGCACAGGCTTTCCGTTTCTGGCACTGCAACCTCATAAGCTGCTCCAAAAGTTAGTCAAGCTCCCAGCTCTGAGGCTCACCTGATTCAGCAAGTCTCGCACCGATGCACTCATGGTGTTTGATATCAGCTCATGGCGCAAAATTTGAGTGCGCCGGCAATGGTGAAGGGGCGCCTTGACGTACTCAATGGGGCGGATGCGGAACGGCTTTCTCACAGTGAAGCAGGCCGGCCTGTTGGGAACCGCAGCATACAACTTTTGGTGACGCACAGGGTAATTAAAAGGCGTGTGTGAAAGCAAAAAAGCCTAACAAAAAGTTGGCCTATTGCAAAAGGAAAAGTGTAAAAAGAGCAACATCACCAATGTAAATTGTAGTGTAGTGTAATATGTCATGAACAATTTTGTCGCAAAGGGGCTGGGCAAAAAACGCACGTAATTAAAGTACGAAGTGCAGCATTTCCACACACACACACACACACACACACACACACACACACACACACACACACACACACACACACACGCACACACACACAGACAGACACACACATACAAACGCACACGCACGCACACACTCACATACACACATCATTATGACATGATGGGTGATACCTGTTCCTTTTGTGCTTCGATGAATGACTATCACTACAGAACTGAAAGAAGATATCATGTCGACGCTCCTACCTGTACACAGGGCGTTTAAAACAAGTACCTGGCGCTAGGAAAGTAGATGGTCAAATTCTTCAAAGGCCACCTGGCCTGTGTCACTAGCACAACCTCATTGTGCCCTTCAATCTGCATGCATGCACAAAGACAAGTTTATGTCAGGGTTTGTTAAGCAAAAACAAAAAGGCCACATGGCTTGTGTCACTAGCACAACCTCACTGTGCCCTTCAATCTGCATGCATGCACAAAAACAAGTTATAATAAGGGTTTCTTAAGCAATAACAACATTTGGTCTGCAGGGGGGATAGAAGCTTTGCAGGGTGCCACAAGTGTTTTCCATGTGAGAGGCCCCTTATGCCAGGCATAACCCGTCAGAAGGGGCGAGGCCCTTAGAGGCTTTTTACGATGTCAAACAGCTAGGGTTGGCCAGAACCGTCAGGGTACTCAAATAGTTCAGGGAGGCCTGGAATGTTTAAGGGTCTCCCGGAACTGCTTTTGATTTTTTTCAGGGTGTTCCAAAATCCCCTGGCCGGGGGCTGGCGCCCCGGCCTTGAGCGCGAGGTTATTTCTTTTTAGAAACTAAAAGAAGCTGATGAGGCAGGTGTCGAGGAATTTGGTTTACATTGCGGTTCTGGCTCAAACCCTTCATCAATATCATCAGCAACACATCTCAACTGATTGACCTTCAGGAACAAAGCCCTCAGCAAAATATTATCAGGCTTATCAAAGTCAACCTGTCGCCACATTTTCTTTCACAAGCCAAGTCAGCCCATGATTAACAATGTGAGGATGCCTTGCGTTGCAACATTAACATGCTTACTGCTTTTCACTGCTGCTGTGTAACAATACCCTCATGGTCCCACAACACATGCATATGCATCTTGTGTCACGGCACCATGGCCATCACCTTGCAAACATTGAAACCTTGAACAGTGCTCACATCAACTGCAGAGGCCCCTTTCCAGCCAGGATTTTGTGGGGTCCTTAACCACAAACTTCTCCCTTTCCTGTGATTTTGCATCGACAAACCTCTCGTCGTCTTGAAAGGGGCGACGAAAGGAGCAACCAGCCCACACGACAGAAATTGCAAGGGTCCAGAGGCGGAGCAGAGGGCCCTCGCTCGATGGTTATATGGTCGAGGCCCCATCAAGGCCAGGTGCAAGATGCAAGCCACGCGACCACAGGCTTTGTGGTAGGACTGGTCAGGAGGGGGAGCCTCTTGCTGGCTGAGCTTTTATCCACAGTGTCATTCTCACTGTCATTGTATAATTAACTGCAAATTACCCGGAACTTGATTAAAAATTTCCGGGTCTCCCGGAATCGCAGGGGCTGTCGCCCCTGCAAATTTGCTTGAGCTGCCCCGGAGGGAATGTTTTCCCCTGAGAACCATATATATACGGTGTATACCGTACTGCGCTTGGTTGTTTTGCGAGTAATTAAATAATTATTACGGACCCTCGCAATAAGTCAAGCCGAAAATAAATAAAGTTTTTTCGGACCTCGCAATACTAAGACTTTTTAATGCGTTAGTTTCTGGGTCTCCCCAAATGCAACCCCATCGCCCTGCAAGCATCACTATTTGACACCTAGGTTGCACCAAACGGAAGAGGACGATGGTCCCGCTCGGGAGCTCATCATCCGCCTGATGTGCAGCAGGCAGTAGCAGCCAGGGATGCAGCCATTGCACCATTGCAGCCAGCATTGCATCCCGCCCTGCCCCAGTTAAGAGGCCTGTGGGGAGGCCCAAGGTGCTTGCACCATTGGGGGTGCAAGCCCCTCCAGGAGAGAGGCATGTGTGGGCAGAGCTGCAACTCAGGTGGAGTGGGGGGGAGCATTCAGGTGCGCTTGCATCTGCACTTCACAGCAAAAGCAGCAG
>Ga0307947_1000739_pt1 | contig 24092 bp, 26 predicted proteins | sample OrgLakmetagen232_FD_201840 | JGI IMG/M metagenome (GOLD analysis project Ga0307947, IMG submission 201840) | Saline water microbial communities from Organic Lake, Antarctica - #232 | ecosystem: Environmental > Aquatic > Non-marine Saline and Alkaline > Saline | place: Antarctica: Organic Lake...
ACACACACACAAACACCCACACCCACACACACACACACACACACACACACACACACACACACACACACACACACACACACGCACACACACACACACGCAAACACACACACACACACACACACACACACACACACACACACACACAAAACACATGCACGCACGCACGAACACACGCACGTACGCGCACCCAAATACTCACACCCAAACACACACAAATACAGATTGGCAGACATACACGCATACACCCGTAAACATACACGCATACACCCGTAAACATACACACACACTCAGGCACACACATACATACGCACGCTCATACGCAAGCACGAGCACGTGTGCTTACGCACATATGCACGCACACATGCTCAAGCACGCACACACACACAAACTAAAAACACACATATACCTACAAATACCAACGCAGAGTGATGTCCTGCGTGATGCTTTCCACAGCATATCCTACGTATTTCAGGAGTCTAGCGGATGATTGTTTCGAGCACCCAACAAAGGGTTACAGTAAGTTTTGTTTGCCTGATCCACCACCAGCAAACACACACATACATACATACACACATACACACACACACAACCACACACACGCACACACAAAACACACGCACAAACATACATAAAACACACACACACACACACAAACACACACACACACACACAAAACACACCTATTATCAGCACACACTCAGTTAAATCACACGCTCAGACTGACCTAGAATTCAGGTCCAACCTTGGAACGAGCTCACATGTCTACCCTTCCTGCACCGCACCGTTTAAGCACAGCTCCCCAAACTTGATTTGTGTATACTTACGTCTCCTCGTCTCTTTTTAACTTCGAACAGGTGGTCATGCTTCGCCCAGTGACAGCAGGTCCGTTGCCGCCGTTGACTCCATGCGCTTGTCTGCTTCGCTCGTTCTCTTTGCTGGCACAGATGGGAGTGCATGACATGTATTGGAGAAACGCGAAGGGAGCGCTTTCGCTTTGCTCTCATTGCTGGCACCGAGCACATATGAAGCACAAACAAGTTTCTGGGAAAGCAGGCCCCGCTCACTGTACTTGAATCGCATGCCAGCGCGACCTGAATGCACAGATTTCTCTGCCTTCCCTGTCTGCAGCGACATCACTCTCAACGTCCAAGATGAGTCAGGCAGCAGTGTCACAGAAGTCTGTCCGGGCAAGAATTACAAGGTCAAGGTACGGGTCAGCAGTAAGAATTACAAGGTCAAGGTACGGGTTAGTAGTGTCACAGAAGTCTGTCCAGGCAAGAATTACAGGGTCAAGGTATGGGTCAGCAGTAAGAATTACAAGGTCAAGGTACGGGTCAGCAGTGTCACAGAAGCCTGTCCAGGCAAGAATTACAGGGTCAAGGTACGGGTCAGCAGTAAGAATTACAAGGTCAAGGTACGGGTCAGCAGTGTCACAGAAGTCTGTCCGGGCAAGAATTACAGGGTCAAGGTCCGGGCAAGAACTACAAGGTCAAGGTACGGGTCAGCAGTGTCACAGAGGTCTGTCCAGGCAAGAATTACAGGGTCAAGGTATGGGTCAGCAGTAAGAATTACAAGGTCAAGGTACGGGTCAGCAGTGTCACAGAAGTCTGTCCGGGCAAGATTTATAGGGTCAAGGTCCGGGCAAGAACTACAAGGTCAAGGTACGGGTCAGCAGTGTCACAGAGGTCTGTCCGGGCAAGAATTACAGGGTCAAGGTATGGGTCAGCAGTAAGAATTACAAGGTCAAGGTACGGGTAAACGCCACACGATCAACCGCTGATAAACATCTGTTCCTCTTCCATTTTTGTTGTGTGCTGAGATACAAGTGTCATGCATTATGCTGCTTTCACCTTGCTGTGCACACAACCTGCCACGCACCTGCAAGAATTCTCTCTTCAGTTTTGTTTTGTGCTGAGGTGCATGCATTATGCTGCTTTTCACATTGCTGTGCAGACAACCTGCCACGCACCTGCAAGAATTCTCTCTCCGGTTTGTTTTGTGCTGAGGTGCATGCATTATGCTGCTTTTCACATTGCTGTGCAGACAACCTGCCACGCACCTGCAAGAATTCTCTCTTCAGTTTTGTTTTGTGCTGAGGTGCATGCATTATGCTGCTTTTCACATTGCTGTGCAGACAACCTGCCACGCACCTGCAAGAATTCTCTCTTCTGTTTTGTTTTGTGCTGAGGTGCATGCATTATGCTGCTTTTCACATTGCTGTGCAGACAACCTGCCACGCACCTGCAAGAATTCTCTCTTCAGTTTTGTTTGTTTTTGAGGTGCACTACCTTGTCCTCATAGCAGCCATCGCTGTCCTCGTAGCAGCCATCACAGATCCCTGTCCTCACAGCAGATCCCTCAAATCCCTGTCCTCATAGCAGCCATCGCAGATCGTTTGCCTCTGAAAATCAAACTGAGTTGTAGACTAAAAGATCAGGCACTTACTAGATCCTCTGTGCCCTGTAGATGCTCAATTTCTCACCAAATGTCCAGCGAGCTGAATGGCAAAGGAGGAGATGATTTACTTTGCCTGTGTACCGTGTGTTAATGCAATCCAGCTTTATTGACGTTCAATCGGTTAAAACATGGGCTTGGAGGCTGCTACTTAATTTAAGTCAAGTTTTTACTGGAGGCCGTTGCTTACTTCAAGCTTCAAGTCGAGATCCCACTGGGACCTGCCAGCACGTGTTGCTAAATATGGGTGCTATGAAGTCACGCTCCTGAGTCTTTTTGGGGACCGTACACATTTTGCTGCGTAAAACCTCTTTAGCCATTTTACATAAGCAAGATTGTGGTGCACAGGTTTTTTGTAGTGAAGGTTATTCGTAGTAAGGATTATTTCTCATGTTGGCCAGAACCATATACATACAGTGTATATACGGTATTTCTGGCAGGGAAATCACTTTATATACGGTCATGTACGGTGTATATATACGGTTCTGGCCAACCCTAGTTTTTTCAAACTAACTTACTTATTAGTAGCTCTGTTATCCGAACCGGAACGTTTACACGCCATTTACTAATGTTGCCTGTGCGACAACAAAATGATGAAAAGAAAGGACGCCTGCGTTTTCCCTGCTGCGTAAATACTTGTGCATGGTTTGGTAGGGATTTGCCACTTTAGGTTCATGTATGCTGTTTGCTGCATGCATGCATTGTGTTTTTTTCATGCATGCACCCTGTATGCTGTATGCTGCATGCATGCACCATGTATGCTGCTTGCTGCATGCATGGACCATGTATGCTGTTTGCTGCATGCATGCATTATGTTTTTTCATGCATGCACTGTATGCTGCTTGCTGCATGCATGGACCATGCATGCATTATGTTTTTTCATACATGCACCATGTATGCTGTTTGCTGCATGCATGCATTCTGTTTTTTCCATGCATGCACCATTTATGCTGTATGCTGCATGCATACACTATGTATGCTGCTTGCTGCATGCACGCATTATGTTTTTTTCATGCATGCACTGTATGTTGCTTGCTGCATGCATGGACCATGTATACTGCTTGCTGCATGCATACACCATGTATGCTGTATATGTATGCTGTATGCATGAGCACAGTGAGTGTATGTACGCCGTGTGTGTCTGTAAGCATTTAACATAGGGGAAGACGGTCAAAGTTGCCTTCTATGCAGTCCTGGATGTTTGGCTTACACGGATGCGCTGGATTCTCGCGTGCACTTTTTCCTGGGCTCTTCTTGTGCGCGTGCACGAGTGGCAGCACTGCAGAGTTTTGCTGTTTCCAGTGCTGCTGTTTCGCACCTTGCACTCCAACCGTCACGCTCTGCCCTTTACACTCTGCACTGTGCACTGTGCATTGCGTAGCTTCACTTTTTGAAACTGCACACTTTGAACAATTTTTACTTTTTAAAACTGCACACTTTGAACAATTTTCACTTTTTGAAACTGCACACTTTGAACAATTTTCACTTTTTGAAACTGCACACTTTGAACAATTTTCATTTTTTGAAACTGCACACTTTGAACACTTTGAACGCTTTGAGCACACTGCATACTTCCACTTTCAACACTTCACACTGCATACTGCATACTGCATACCTTTTGATTGCTTCACACTGCATACTTCCACTTTGAACACTTCACATTTTGAAACTGCACACTTTGAACACTTTGAGCGCTTTAAACACACTGCATACTTCCACTTTCAACACTCCACACTGCATACTGCATACTTTTTGATTACTTCACACTGCATACTCCCACTTTGGACATTACACACTTGAAACACTTTGAACGCTTCGAACACGCTGCATACTTCCACTTTCAACACTTCACACTGCAAACTGCATACTTTTCGATTACTTCACACTGCATACTTCCACTTTGAACACTTCACACTTTGAACACTTCGAACAATTTGAATGCTTTAAACACTTTGAACACTTCACACTGCACACTGCGTACTTTTTTAACACTTCATTACACATACTTCCAGGAAAAATTCTTGAATAGTGCACATTGCCCTCTGCACTGTGCACTGTGCATTCCTTAGCTTCACTTTTTGAATTCTTTATTACACATACTTCCAGGCAAAATTCTTGGCTAGCGCACATTGCCCTCTGCACTGTGCACTGTGCACTGTGCACTGTGCATTCCTTAGCTTCACTTTTTGAACACTTCATTACACATACTTCCAGGAAAATTTTTGGCTAGCGCACATTGCCCTCTGCACTGTGCACTGTGCACTGTGCACTGTGCACTGTGCATTCCTTAGCTTCACTTTTTGAACACTTCATTACACATACTTCCAGGAAAATACTTGTCTAGCGCACATTGCCCTCTGCACTTTGTACTTCGCACTGTGCATTGCTTAGCTTCACTTCTTGAACACTTCATTACACATACCTCCAGGCAGAATTCCCGTCTAGTGCACATAGCTACATTACCGCTAGCTATGGCGAACTGGCAGAGACAGGCAGCGACAGCGATACAACCTGGTGAGTCTTAGGTGTACACCATTGTTTGTGTGTGTGTGTGTACGTATGTGATTCTGGAAGTACAAAACCATGAATTTAGTGCGTTAGATATATGGGTTTATACAGTTATACTTTGCTCATTTTATGCACCTGCACACACACACACACACACGCACACGCACACACACACACACGCGTGCGCTTCTATGTTGCAGTCCCAACCGTTTTGTGGAAACCACTGGAGCTACGACCGACAGGACGTTGGACCTCTTCATCCCTTGCGATGCCAATGATGGTGAGGGGGTCATGCTATATTTCAAAACAATGCTGTGCCCGTTCGGTTGCGCTTCTGGAGTAAAATTTTGTCAGGCGACAGCAATATGTTTTATTTCCTTGATTATCTACCCGCCTAAGGCGTCTAGAGATGCAAATAAAATATTTCCTTGATTTTAAACTACCCGCCAAAGGCGTCTAGAGATGCAAACAAAATATCTCCTTGATTATAAACTACTTGCCAAAGGCGTCTAGAGATGCAAACAAAATATTTCCTTGATTATCTACCCGCCTAATGCGTCTAGAGATGCAAACAAAATATTTCCTTGATTATAGACTACCCGCCAAAGGCGTCTAGAGATGCAAACAAAATAGTACGAGAGTGAAGTCCGAAGAAAGCTACCCACTGGGAAGCGATGAATTGGGGCCCACGTGTAAAGTCATTTAAATGCCCAGTAGCGGCGTGAATGACTGAATTTCCTCAGAGGAAGAAATTTGAATAGAGATCATGGGGCCCACGTGTAAAGCCATTTAAATGCCCAGTAGCGGCGTGAATGACCGAATTTCCTTAGAGGAAGAAATTTGAATGGGGATCCTCACACTTCACATTTCACACTGTACGAGAGAATGACTGAAAACCACTTGCACAGATGTTCAAACTGGGAAGGGAGAGTGCATGAAGTGAGATTTAACAACGTGCGTCATTCGAGTGCATGAAGTGAGATTTAACAATGTGCGTCGTTCGAGTACATGAAGTGAGATTTAACAAAGTGTGTTATTCTGCTTCTTGTAGCATTCTTTTGCAGCCTTTGCATAGGGTATATGCAACAACTGCACATTTTCCTTGACGAGTGCGCTTTACGCATATAATACAAAATACCCATGCTAAAATCAGAGTGACTGCCCTTTTCCTGTTCCGCTCTTTGTTTCTCACAATTTTTTATCTTTTAATAATGCTCTTGGCTCCTTTGCAGTCTTGTTTGTAATATACCCATATGCTTCCTCCTCCTCACCTTCTCTTACCACACCCATTCTTTGAATTCACTGGTAAAGTTCTTCCATGCATTTGTTTAATTTCTGTCCTCTCGTTTTTTTAAGTCATGTCACATCTGCTCGGTGTTTGGCCACCTTAAGATGGTTTATTGGGAAAACTTGTTCCGTAGGCAGTTGCTCCTAACAATACGGCCACTTATATGCAGGGTTAGTCAGAATATTGATATTATGAAACATCAGATACATTCACATTCAAACATGTATGCATACCTAAAAGAAGACAATTCACTCACGTGTAGGGTCTTGGCTGGGGCCTAGTCAATATGTGCAGTGTGCGTACGGAATGGTTTGGCAGCATAGTATTCTGATAAGCTCATTTATATTTTTTTGGCAGGGTAAAATGTCCTCAAAAACACGACATGCAGTCAAGTATGGTATATGTACACGGTCCTGGCCAACCCTACCCACTTGCCTGCTGTTCAACAAGTCCACGCATGTTTTACTGCGCTGCTCATGCAAAGGGTTGGTCATAACCTTTTGTGTGCATACTTCTGTGTGAAAAACCCTTTGAACACTTGGCATGCATCGTTTTATGAGAGGAAATGCCTATATGTTGGGTTTGGTCATACTTTTAACACTGCGTGCTACCCTTTTTGCAGGTTTTTTTGAGGCTGCACCGTGGAGTTGTGCACTGCAAGTGTGTAGCAGTTCCCATATTTAGTCTGCAGCCCTTTCGATTTGGAACGGAGAAGCCCATACTTGGCATATTTAATACTACTCTTTTGCAGGCTTTCTTGAGGTTGCACCGTGGAGTTGTGCACTGCAAGTGTGTAGCAGTGCCTATATTTAATCTGCAGCCCTTGCGATTTGGAACGGAGAAGCCCATACTTAGCATATTTAATACTACCCTTTTGCAGGCTTTCTTGAGGTTGCACCTTGAGATTGTGCCCAGCAAGTTTGTGAAAGTGCCTAGTTTTCACATGCAGCCCTTTTGCCTTGGAATGGAGAAACCCGTGCATGGAGGTAACCACACACACACACACACACAATACACACACACACACTGGAGGTAACCACACACACTCAATACTACCTTACCTGTCTGCAGGTGATCTTGAACTCAGGATGACAGCAGCCACTGGATCATCACAGCCTTTCCTGCAGACCACGAGCACAGTCACACGTGGCTCATGTCCTTGTGAGTAGCATTATCATATTATCCTTGTGAGTAGTGAGTACCATTATCATGTATCATGTTCCCACTGGATCATCACGGCCTTTCCTGCAGACCACGAGCACAGTCACACGTGGCTCATGTCCTTGTGAGTGTTATTAACTTGTCCGTTTGAGTAGCATTATGATGTATCATGTCCCCACTGGATCATCACGGCCTTTCCTGCAGACCACGAGCACAGTCACACGTGGCTCATGTCCTTGTGAGTGCTATTAACTTGTCCATTTGAGTACCATTAACTTGTCCGTTTGAGTAGCATTATGATGTATCATGTCCCCACTGGATCATCACGGCCTTTCCTGCAGACCACGAGCACAGTCCATTGTGGCTCATGTCCTTGTGAGTGCGATTAACTTGTCCGTTTGAGTAGCATTATGATGTATCATGTCCCCACTGGATCATCACGGCCTTTCCTGTAGACCACGAGCACAGTCACACGTGGCTCATGTCCTTGTGAGTGCTATCAACTTGTCCATGTCCTTGTGAGTACCATTATCATGCATCATATCCCCACTGGATCATCACGGCCTTTCCTGCAGACCACGAGCACAGTCACACGTGGCTCATGTCCTTGTGAGTGCTATTAACTTGTCCATGTCCGTGTGAGTGGCATTATCATGTATCTTATCCGTAATCCGTGTGAGTATCATACTATCAATTTTCCAACGTGTCAGTGCATGCATACGTGCATACATGCCTACATGTCGGTGCATGCATACTAAGTGTGTATATAATGCGGTGTATGCACACGTGTGTTCTTAATGCAGTGTATGCACACGTGTGTTTCTTATGAGGTGTGTGCGCACGCTTTTTTAAGCTGGTCGTGTTGACTTATGTTTCCTGAATACAGTTATGTGCACACACGTTGATCCTGTGAAGGGCCACAAATGCTCCCAATATGCTCCCCACACATCCTGAATATGGTTATGTGCACACACATTGATCCTGTGAAGGGCCACAAATGCTCCCAAATGCTCCCCACATATTCTGGCAAGTGCTCCCCCTGAAAGCCCTCATTTTTGCAGCCATCTCCGATCTATCAACAACCGCTATTCAATGTACATGCAGGTCCCCCGTCTGCACCCTCTCCACCCCCCTCCAGGGATTCTTCAGACTCTGAGTCAGACTGCCCGTCATCCTCCCTTGGGTACAAGTGCTCTGGTAGCGTGAGAGGTGCGTGCATTTTGGCCGCGCGCATTTTGTGGGTTTGCTTGCACGTGTTTTGTAGGGTTGGCCAGAACCACATATGTACACCGTGTATGACCGTACATTTGGTGATCTTCCTGCCAAAATTACCGTACATGCACCGTATATTTATGGTTCTGGTTAACCCTATTGTTTTGGTGTGCAGATCGTGTCCTCAGATTGTCCATCACCATCTCTTGGCTACAGCTGCTACAGCAGTATGTGGGGTGAGTTGCCGCGCGCAAACCAGGGTTCCCTTAATTTTGAGCTACAGTTATGTTGCAGCTTAGCGCAGTGGGAGATCTCACGCTACTTGGTAGCAAAAACGTACACATGCACAGGCGGGCAGGCCCTCCCATGTTCCGTCAGTACGTATGCCCCCAACAGCTTGTGCACCAAAGAGGGAAGCACTCGTAACCTCCACTATTCTGTGGTCTCACACAGAAGCTTACACACACACACATAAACACATACACATGCACAGGCAGGCAGGCAGACTCTCCACTACTCTGTGAGCACAAATGCTCCTGGCAACGCGTGCACCAAAGAGGGAGGCACTCAAGTTCATTAATATGTGGTCAAACACAGAAGCGCACGCACACACACATGGACACACACATACATGCACAGGCGGACAGACTCTCCACTATTCTGTGAGCACGAATGCTCCCAACAGCGCATGCACTGAAGAGGGAGGCGCTCAAATACACTATTCTGTGGCCACACACAGAAGCACACACACACACACATGCACAGGCGGGCAGACTCTCCACTATTCCGTGAGCACAAATGCTCCCAGCAACGCGTGCACCAAAGAGGGAGGCGCTCAAATCCTTCACTATTCTGTGGCCACACACAGCAGCACACACACACACACGTTAACACACACATACACGCACACACACATGCACAGGCGGGCAGACTCTCCACTATTCCGTGAGCACAAATGCTCCCAGCAACGCGTGCACCGAAGAGGGAGGCACTGAGGGCAGAGACGGCTCTCAGCAGTTCCTGCACGTGGCGCTGCAGTCCCCCGAAAATCATCCTGGTTATGTGTCGCTGGCTTTTGCTGAGAGCAACGGCAAGATGTTCCCTGCTAACATAGTCCTGGGCTACGCCACCTCCAGCGAGGCACAGGCAAGTTTTAAACTGCCAGGATTTTTGAGTAGGATAGCGCTCTTGTTAAAACACAGTGCTGGACACAGGCAGGTGTTTGTTTGAAAGGAGGGCTTTTGTTTGCTAGGGTTTGTAGATTTGGAAGGCAAAGTGTCCCCGTTCAAATACAGTGCTGGGCTGCGCCACCTCTGTTGAGGCACAGGCGGGTGTGTGTTCGAAAGGAGGATTTTTGATTGCTAGGGTTTGTAGAATAGGAAGGCAAAGTGTCCCCGTTCAAATACAGTGCTGGGCTGCGCCACCTCTGTTGAGGCATAGGCAGGTGTTTGTTTGAAAGGAGGGCTTTTGTTTGCTAGGTTTTGTAGATTTGGAAGGCAAAGTGTCCCCGTTCAAATACAGTCCTGGGCTACGCCACCTCTGTTGAGGCACAGGCAAGTTTCGAACTGCCAGGGTTTTTGAGTAGAATAGTGCTCTTGTTAAAATACAGTGCTGGGCTGCGCCACCTCTGTTGAGGCACAAGCAGGTGTTTGTTTGAAAGGAGGGTGTTTGTTTGCTAGGGTTTATAGAATAGGAAGGTGAAGTATCCCCGTTGAAATAAAGTGCTGGGCTATGCCACCTCTGTTGAGGCACAGGCAAGTTTCGAACTGCCAGGGTTTTTGAGTAGAATAGTGCTCTTGTTAAAATACAGTGCTGTGCTACGCCACCTCTGTTGAGGCACAGGCAGGTGTTTGTTTGAAAGGAGGATTTTTGTTTGCTAGGGTTTGTAGAATAGGAAGGCAAAGCGTTCCCGTTCAAATACAGTGCTGGGCTGCGCCACCTCTGTTGAGGCACAGGCAAGTTTTGAACTGCCAGGGTTTTTGAGTAGAATAGTGCTCTTGTTAAAATACAGTGCTGGGCTCCGCCACCTCTGTTGAGGCACAGGCAGGTGTTTGTTTAAGAGGAGGGTGTTTGTTTGCTAAGGTTTGTAGAACATGAAGGCGAAGTGTCCCCGTTCAAATACAGTGCTGGGCTACGCCACCTCTGTTGAGGCTCAGGCAGGTGTTTGTTTGAAAGGAGGATTTTGTTTGCTAGGGTTCGTAGATTAGGAAGGCAAAGCGTTCCCGTTCAAATACAGTGCTGTGCTACGCCACCTCTGTTGAGGCACAGGCAGGATGTCTGCCCACGAGGGTGTGTAGCAGGGTGAAGCAGATTGCATTTCTTACACAGTGCTGGATTACTCATCGCCCCCCAAGAGACAATGGCTGCTGGACTTAAATCATGTCCGTGCATGCTGTTGCCCTCGTATAAATTGCACATACGGGTATGATAACATGCTTAAACACACAAACACACACACACATACACACACACACACGTACACACACACGTGTTTCCAGGTCTCCAGGTACACGACGTCCAGCTACTCAGGCATTGACCGCACAGAAGATGATGCATGGGCCTTCAACCTCGGTGTGGTGCGTGGCAGTGACCAACGCACCACCATCTGCTTCTCCTCACCCATTGCGGAGGAGGAGCAAACGCCATCTGAAAACGGGCGCCGCAGTTTGAGTCAAGGTGCATGCAGTTCTTCACACACACATACACACACAATGTGGCGTCGCAGTGTCTGCAAGCGCGCTGACTCTAAACTGGGCGCTCTCCATTGCAAATGTATACAAGCGCATGCACTCGCAACACATCTCTCTCTACATACTGCACATGTGACGTTGCAGTGTTTGCAAGCGCGCTGACTCTAAACTGGGCGCTCTGCAAATGTATACAAGCACATGCACTCGCAACACATCTCTCTCTACATACTGCACATGTGGTGTCGCAGTTTCTGCGAGCGCGCTGACTCTAGACTGGGCGCTCTTAATTGCAAATTTTAACAAGCACACGCATTCACAACACATCTCTCTACATACTGCACATGTGGCGTCCAGTGTCTGCGAGCGTGCTGACTCTGAACTGGGCGCTCTCCATTGCAAATGTATACAAGCACAACACGTGTCTCTCTACATACTGCACATGTGGCGTCGCAATGTCTGCAAGCGCGCTGACTCTAAACTGGGCGCTCTCCATTGCAAATGTATACAAGCACACGCACTCACAACACATCTCTCTCTCCATACTGCGCATGTGACGTTGCAGTGTCTGTGAGCGCGCTGACTCTAAACTGGATGCTCTTAATTGCAAATGTTAACAAGCACACAACACGTCTCTCTCTACATACTGCACATGTGGCGTCGCAGTGTTTGCAAGCGCGCTGACTCTAAAATGGGCGCTCTTCATTGCATATTTATACAAGCACACGCACTCACAACACATCTCTCTCCATACCGCACATGTGGCGTCGCAGTGTCTGCAAGCGCGCTGACTCTAGACTGGGCGCTCTTCATTGCAAATGTATACAAGCACACAACACGTCTCTCTCTACATACTGCATATGTGACGTCGCAGTGTCTGCGAGCGCGTTGACTCTAGACTGGGCGCTCTTCATTGCAAATGTATACAAGCATGCACACTCACAACACATCTCTCTCTCCATACTGCGCATGTGACGTCGCAGTGTCTGCGAGCGCGTTGACTCTAGACTGGGCGCTCTTCATTGCAATTGTATACAAGCACACAACACGTCTCTCTCTACATACTGCATATGTGGCGTCGCAGTGTCTGCGAGCGCGCTGACTCTAAACTGGGCGCTCTCCAGTGGGACTAGTTCAAACGTAAAGCATGATGATCGTGGATCTTTTGAGCTGGATGCCACCAACGGCGGTGCTGTGACTGAGGTGGAGGACAAGCGGGCATACAGGTGCGATTTAATCGGGGGGGGGGGGTGATGTGTGCGTGTGTGTGTCTGTGTTTGTCTGTGCATGTCTGTGTGCATGTCTATGTTTGTACGTGTGTGTGTGTACGTTAGTATGTGTGCGTGTGTGCGTAGTTTAGTGTGCGTATGAGAGAGTGTGTGTGTGTAGTTTAGTGTGTGTATGAGTGTGCGTGTGTATGTACGTTGGTGTGTGTATGAGTGTGCGCATGTGTGTGTGCTTTGCACACAGTAAAAACCATTGCTCTCGCACCAAACCTGACAGCTTGATGGGGTGCAGCCTACACTCTGCATGGGTGAGTGGCTATTCTCCTCAAAGCATGTGGGCAGTTGTGATGATCTTGCTTGCACGCATATGATGGGTGAGTGGCTGTTGTGCACAAAACATGTGAGCAGTTGTGATGGCTCATGATGGGTGAGTGGCTGTTGCTCACAAAGCATGTGGGCAGTTGTGATGATCGTGCTTGCACAGGATGGCATTTGACGTATGATGAGAGCTCATGCTGCTTGCTGGCTCTATGACTGCATATGGGCACCAGACCTTGCTTGCAGGCTATATTAAATTAATATTAGTGCATATGGGCGTCAAACCCTGGCTGTGTGCTCGCCCATCACAATGCTCCACACATTCTTCACGCGCCTGTCTTAGGCTTGGCCAGAATCATGTACATACACACCGCACATGACCGTGTCTTCAGCAATTTCCCTGCCAAAAAGTAACGTATATATACACTGTATATGGCTGCATATTTAGTGAACTTTCTCAGAGGTGGTCGACGGAGGCCTGAAAAAAGGGGTACTTTTGAAATGTTTCCAGAGTACGGGTGCCCCAGCTGGCACCTTCTAAGCATAGCACCCATATGTTGCTGTTAATAACACCTAAGCATTTTAATATGACTAGTTTACATTTCATTAAAGAATATCATTGCGACAAAAATGGGGCAAAACGGAGCAGTAGTTGGTCAGGTACCCCATTTTGGCCCATTTCCCTTAAGAAATTTCAGCAAAAGGGGTGCCAAAAAGTGTGGAAAACCAAGTTCCACCAAATCCGGTTTTTGGGGCAGAGCCCCCCAGGTCGTAGTCCCCCTTAGGTTCATTCCACTTGCTGAGTCACCACGCTGAAAGAATAAAAAGCTTTGATCCACCCAGGCCACTTCACGCCATAAGAATGGCACAGCCAGAAAGCTGATTTTGCGCTGCTTCCAGCCATGCCCTCAGGTGTGCGGTCAAACACACTCGCATGGGAGGTGTTGCGATGGGCGATGGGCGAAAGATGTGTTTCAATTAAAATAATTTGATCATCAAATGTCGAAGTTGTGATTCTGTGGGGCAACCCGTGCGGTAACTCAGGCTGCAACTTCCGGCACACCACTTCCATGGGGACCAGAAATCCTTAGGGTAAGAGACGGCGCTGCACAGGTCACACAGCTTCAGACACGGTGTGTTATGATAGGGACTGTGGAAACGCAAGAACGGGGGGGTGCAGGGGGGGCGCTGTCTAACTAATTAAATGCCGCTCTTCATTGCAAAGACCAGGCTGCCATCTCAGAAATGGTTGAACAGGAGCAGTGGGGTGCAGAGGGAGCGCAGCCCCCCCTGAATTGCTCTCACTACATTGGGTACAACTTCAATGCAGGTTGCAGCGCAGGCTCCGCCCCTTTTTCTGTGATCCATAGGATCACACCCACTTGTCAGCATGTCAAACGATCCTCATCATGAAAGAATTACTTCTGTCGTGTTTTTAGGTGAAAAGAGGCCCTGGGTGGAGTGTGGTGGCTCAATTTGTAAACATTCAGTGCCAAAGTTTGAACTGGATTTCTGCCCAGACCACTGGGGTAGTCCATTTGGCCTCAAACCTCATGAAACATCTAGTTATGTTATTTAAACACGATTTTCGTCGAAAAAGGAACATTTTCAGGACTTTTGCTCCGTCGACCACCTCTGGAGTTTTCTGCCAAAAATACCGCATGTATGTATGTATATGGTTCTGGCCAACCCTGATATTCTGTGACTCGCTACTGTCACACCTGCGCTTGCCTTTGTAGGGTTTGACATGGAGTGTCTATGCTGTTTGCGTGGGTGGCTGCCTTTTATGTGTCTATTTGCACAGATCACTTTACAGAACTCTTATGCATTTGCGACACCTGTGCTTACCCTCACAGGATTCGCTGGCATGGCGTGCTTATGCTGTTAGCATGGCTGGCTGCCTTTTTCTGTGTCTATTTGCACAGAACATTTTATAGTTGATATTTGTGCTTACCCTCGCAGGATTCGTTGGCATGGCGTGCTCATGCTGTTTGCGTGGCTGGCTGCCTTTTTCTGTGTCTATTTGCACAGAACATTTTATAGCTGACATTTGTGCTTACCCTCGCAGGATTCGTTGGCATGGCGTGCTCATGCTGTTTGCGTGGCTGGCTGCCTTTTCCTGTGTCTATTTGCACAGAACACTTAATAGTTGATATTTGTGCTTACCCTCGCAGGATTCGTTGGCATGGCGTGCTCATGCTGTTTGCGTGGATGGCTGTCTTTTTCTGTGACTATTTGCACAGAAATTTATACGTTTGCGACACCTTTTATACCCAACAGAAGTCGCTGGCATGGCGTTCTCATGCTGTTTGCGTGGCTGGCTGCTTTTCTTGTGTCTATTTGCACAGAGCACTTTATAGTTGATATTTGTGCTTACCCTCGCAGGATTCGTTGGCATGGCGTGCTCATGCTGTTTGCGTGGGTGCTGTTCCTGCCTGTGGGTGCGATGATGCCTAGGCACAGGTGTGTGCATGTGAGTGTGTGTGTATGCATGTGTGTGTGTGTGCATGTGTGTGTTGGTGCGCCGTTTCGTTAAGAAGGTGCTTCTCAAAAAACTGAAAAATTCAGGTAAACAAGTTGATGGTGCGGTGGCTCTGATGCTAGATGAGGCTCTGGTCAATGTAGGTGCTATAGAAGATGCTAGATGAGGCTCTGGTCAATGTAGGTATATATGCTAGATGAAACTCTGATGCTAGATCTGCTAGATGAGGCTCTGGTCATTGTAGGTGCTACAAGAAATGTTATATGTAAATGTTGTAAAATGTTGTAACTGTTGTGTGTGTGTGTGTTTTGGTAGCAGCCACACACAAATTGTGTGTGTTTGGTGTTGCATCTTGTGAGTCTGTGCGTGTCTGTGTGTGTATGAGTAGGGCTGGCCAGAGCCGTGCACATACGCCGCGTATGACCGTATGCTTTATGAAATCCCTGCACAACATGTTGTGCACCTATACACCATGCATACATGATTCTTATACACCATGCATATATCTTATACACCATGCATATATCTTATACACCATGCATATATCTTATACACCATGCATACATGATTCTTGTTCCCCCTATTGCTGGGGCGTTGGACGTAATGAGCACTAGTAAGCATAACCGTCCCTTGTGTGCACTGATCATCAGATCAATGTGCGTTGTGCGCGCGTTTTTTTTTTGTAAAAATGGTGTCCCCTTCCACTTAAGGTAGGTGTTTGTGTATGTATATGTCACATATAATATGTGTGTGCGTTTGTATTGTCAGCGCAGGTATCTCAATCTTACGTTGTGCTGACGCGGTGTGTGGTGTGCACAATTGACTTGGGTGTTTGAGCTTCGTCACATACGCCGTGCCTTTGTGTGTGTGTGTGTGTGTATGTGTGTGTGCTCATGCTCACCAGGTATGGCCCTTCAAAAACAAGATACTGTGTGTGGGTGTGTGGCTGGAATCTCATCCAAGCCTCTCGGTCTTCTTTTACCTATATCGGTACCCATCTGTTTGTCTCACTTTGTTTGCCCCAGAGGTTGCGCTAGCAGTTAGCAACAAGTTGCTTCACTGCACACACACACACACACACACACAAAATAACACGGAACAATGCACAATTCCAGAGCTTGCATAGGTACACTCACACACGGTCGATTCAGTGCCTAAGCCCCCCTAAACTGAACATAAGCTCCTTAACCCATTGAAATACATATCCACCTCACACAACCCCCCCCCAACCCACACACACACATACACACACACACACACACACACGTGTACATAAAACATACACACACATACACGCACGTGCACATGAAACGTACACACACATACACACACGTGCACATGAAACATACACACACATGTACATAAAATATACACACACATACACACACGTGCACATAGAACGTACACACACATACACACACGTGCACATGAAACGTACACACACATACACACACATGCACATGAAACATACACACACACATACGTACATAAAACATACACACACATACACACACGTGCACATAGAACGTACACACACATACACACACGTGAACATGAAACATACACACACCCACAACACACACACATGTGCACATACACACACAATGTACACACAGGTGGATATGTGGCTCTCGCACCCTGCTCAACAAGGAGATTTGGTTTTGGATCCACATGAGTTCACAGCTCTTGGGCTTTGCCCTCTTTGTGCCTGCCTTTGCCATTGCCTGGCACTACTTCCCCAACCCCCCCACAGGTGCATGTGTGTGTGTCTCTGTGTGTCTGTGTGTGTCTGCCTGTGTGTTTGTGTGTCTCTGCTTTTGCCATTGCCTGGCACTACTTCCCCAACCCCCCCACAGGTGCATGTGTGTGTGTGTCTGTGTGTGTGTGTGTCTGCCTGTGTGTTTGTGTTTCTCTGCTTTTACTATTGCCTGGCACTACTTCCCCAATTCCCCTACAGCTGCGTGGGCGGTTTGTGTGTGCGTGTGTGTCTACCTGTGTGTGTGTGTCTACCTGTGTGTGTGCGTGTGCGTGTCTACCTGTGTGTGTGCATGTGTGTGTCTACCTGTGCGTGTGCGTGTGTGTGTCTACCTGTGTGTGTGCGTGTGTGTGTCTACCTGTGTGTGTGCGTGTGTGTGTCTACCTGTGTGTGCGTGTGTGTTTCTACCTGTGTGTGTGCATGTATGTGTCTACCTGTGTGTGTGCGTGTATGTGTCTACCTGTGTGGGTTGGTGTGTGTGTAATAGAGTCCTGCATTAGGTAACAAGCAAAGTTTAGAGTGAAATCTATCATGCAAATGCTGCACAATCAAACAGTACATACATGCACACACTCATACACACGCGCACACACACACACACGCACACACACATACATACACACACACACACTGCGCAGGTGGTGCCACAGGTGAAGCACACCTTGTCATAGGAACGCTGGTCATGGCTTTTGCTTGCATTCAGGTGAGTGAGTTACACGCGCACACACACACACTCGTTAACACATACACACACGCACACACAACCAAAAAGCATGCACATACATACATGCACACTTACAACCAAAAGCGTGCACATACACACACAGAGCCTGCAGTTCACTGCAAATCATTAACATTTGATCAATCGTACGTGCGTGTGTGATGCACTTGCATGTTGCTCGTGTGTTTTAAATACCTAGACTCCAGCTGATCCAATGCCCTCCGTAACTGTACACAGCTTTTGGGAACCCAGAATAGAATCCCAGCCACCTGTGATGCTTACGTATAGGGTTGGCCAGAACCGTGTGTATATGCAACGTATGACCGACCATACATATGGTGATTTCCCCGCCCAAAATACTGTATATACACCGATATATATATATATATATATATATATATATATATGGTTCTGGCCACCCTACTTACGTCCTGTTAAGAGGATGTTCACCTGACGCTTGCATTTGTTTTGAAAGGATGGACAGGCGCTGCTGGAGCAAAGCTGTGGAAGCATCCATGGGATGGAAGGAGGAACAAAAATCTATGTATCAGCACTCTTTGGGCAAGAGACATAACAATTGAGTGTATGAAACTGGGGCAAAGCATCCCTGCCTTCAGACCATGCACGCAGGCTCTTGCCGGCTTCACTTGTTCTGGACACTAGACCTCCATATTATTCCCTGTAGGGTGCTGCCGTCACCTACAAAGCCCACACACACTCTTGTTGCTGTTGGCACTCACACACACACGCACACACACACAAACACACACACACGCACACACACGCACACACACACACACACGCAGGTCCTTGCCGGCTTCATTCGGCCGGGCGCTGACTCCAAAATCCGCCCTGTGTGGTCCGGCATCCACAAGAACGTCGGCCGCTTTGTTCTCGTGCTTGCGTGGGTCAACTGCTACCTCGGAATCCACATCTTCCATGTGTCCAGGTGTGTTTTTTAATTGTGTGGTATCAGAGTGGCTGCTGGCCAAAAACGTTGGCTGCGTTGTGGATTCCGAGGTAGCAATCAACCCATGCAAGCACGAGAACATCTCCCATGTGTCCAGATGTGTTATATTTGTGTAGTATCAGTGGCTGCTGGCCAAAAACGTTGTATATTCCGAGGTAGCAATTAACCCATGCAAGCACGAGAACATCTTCCATGTGTCCAGGTGTGTTTTAGTTGTGTAATATCAGTGGCTGTTGGCCAGCCCTCATTGTGCAATTGCGCAATTGCGCAAGAGGGCTTTTGCTGTTTCCAGTTTCTATGCCTGTTCAACAACATGGAGAGTGAATGGTTTCTTTCTTACTGCCTGCGCACTTATTTTTTCCACTCGTTTCCTTTCTCCCATACTTGCATGATCATTCTTTCTCCCGTTACATGATATTTCTTTTTCCCGTTACATGGTCGATTCTTTCTCCCGTCACATGATATTTCTTTCTCCCGTAACATGATTTTTCTTTTTCCCGTTACATGATCATTCTTTCTCCCGTTACATGATATTTCTTTCTCCCGTTACGTGGTCGGTCTTTTTTACCGTTGCATGAGCATTCTTTCTCCCGTTACATGATCACACACACACACACATACACACTGCATTCCCTCCAGGCACAAAGCTGACCTGGTGGACTGGATCACGCCTGCTGCCGTCGTGATGGGAGTCATTATGGTAATAGTGTGTGTGTGTGTGAATGTGTGTGAGTGTGTGTGAGTGTTTGTGTGGGTGTGTGTAAGTGTTCCTTTGTGTCCCTGTTGTGTTTGCTCCCCCCTCGTGTCTGTATTACATCACACATTGAAGGGGTAATGGCTTTCCTTGTCAGCTTTCGTGTTTGTAATATATCACGAATTGAAGGGTGAGTGATTCTGATTTTCAGCTTGCATAATGTCGCGCAAATGCTTCCCCCTGATTTTTTACGGGATGAAGGGTGAGTGGCTTTCCTTGTCAGCTTTCGTGTTTGTAATATATGAAGAGTGAGTGATTCTGATTGTCAGCTTGCATAATGTCGCACAAATGCTTCCCCCTGATTTTTTACGGGATGAAGGGTGAGTGGCTTTCCTTGTCAGCTTTCGTGTTTGTAATATTTCACGAATTGAAGGGTGAGTGATTCTGGTTGTCAGCTTGCATAATGTCGTGCAAATGCTTAACCCTCCTGATTTTTTCACGGTGTGAAGGGTGAGTGGCTTTCCTTTTCAGCTTCCATGATGTCACGCGATTTCTTCCCCCTCGTGTCTGTATTCCATCACGGTGTGATCATCACGGTGTGATCATCACGGTGTGATCATCACGGTGTGAAGGGTGAGTGGCTTTCCTTGTCAGCTTTCATGATGTCACGCAAATGCTTCCCCCTCATGATTTTTTTCACGGTGTGAAGGGTGAGTGGCTTTCCATGTCAGCTTTCTTAGTGTCGCCCAGATTACTGAGGTGGCCCTCTGCAATAAGTGGTCTTTGTGGTCTACCAGATTACTTACTGAGGTGGAAGTTACACCTAACATCACACACGGAGACGACAGGATCATATGACCACTTGATTTCCTGGACCGTGAGCAATGGTCCTCATTCTAAACTTCCATGTCAGCATGAGCTCGTGAACAATATGAGCTCGTGCGTGAACAATATGAGCTCGTGCGTGAACAATATGAGCTCGTGAACAGCATGAGCTCATGAACAATATGAGCTCGTGAACAGCATGAGCTCGTGCGTGAACAGCATGAGCTCGTGAACAATATGAGCTCGTGAACAGCATGAGCTCGTGCGTGAACAATATGAGCTCGTGCGTTAACAATATGAGCTTGTGAACAATATGAGCTCGTGCACAATATGAGCTCGTGAACAATATGAGCTCGTGAACAATATGAGCTCGTGAACAGCATGAGCTCGTGAACAATATGAGCTCGTGCGTGAACAATATGAGCTCGTGAACAATATGAGCTCGTGAACAATTTGAGCTCGTGAACAGTATGAGCTCGTGCACAATATGAGCTCGTGAACAATATGAGCTCGTGAACAATATGAGCTCGTGCACAATATGAGCTCGTGAACAATATGAGCTCGTGAACAGTATGAGCTCGTGCACAATATGAGCTCGTGAACAATATGACACGGAGCTAACTGAGTATGATTCTTTATGGATAAGATACATAGGTACATGTATAATATACACATAAACTGTGAGCAAAAGCTATCTTCATGTTTAAGATGCATAAATGTACATATATCATATTTTAATTGTGGACAACGGTTCTCATTCTCAAGCCCAGTGGACATAGATCAAGCCCAAACAGAATGGGGTCAGATAATTGGAAGCCTTATATAACTTTGGTGGTGAGTGGCAGTTTCATAAAATGGCTGCACGCAAAAGGTAGCAAGAAGGCTCTTGTCACACACACACACACACACACACACACAAACACACACACACACAAACACACGTACACACAAACACACACTCACACACACACACAAACACACGCTCACACACACACACGTACACACAAACACACACTCACACACACACACGTACACACAAACACACACTCACACACACAGGTCATTTGTGAACCCACTCTGTGGCTGATCGAGTACCTGTACAAGCCAAAAGCCACACTTGAAGACAGCCACAAATCTGGACAGGCAGCCCCTCCTGCACACAAATGGAATGGGGTCGGAAAAGGCGGTGGCCACACAGACATTGAGGCTGATGAGGTGCCCGACAAATAGAACAGTGTGACGCATGCTGGTAACAGTAAGAGTGTGACGCATGCTGGTAACAGTGTGATGCGTGCTGGTAACAGTAACAGTGTGACGCATGCTGGTAACAGTAAGAGTGTGACGCATGCTGGTAACAGTGTGATGCGTGCTGGTAACAGTAACAGTGTGACGCATGCTGGTAACAGTAAGAGTGTGACGCATGCTGGTAACAGTGTGATGCGTGCTGGTAACAGTTAGAGTGTGACGCATGCTGGTAGCAGTGTGATGCGTGCTGGTAACAGTGCGACGCATGCTGGTAACAGTGTAATGCATGCTGGCCACTTCCTCATGCAAAACATGTGTGCAGAAAACTGTTGATGGCAATTCGAGGTGTCGATTTGAGGTGGTTATTTGAGGTGGCAATGTGAATTGGAAGGGGTACTAGATGACTCAGCTACGTGCTGCGTGTGAGTGCAGACCACTGACGAGTGCGATACAAGCGGAGAAGGCAATCTATGGAGGTTTGTGACTGAGCTGCTGGCTGGCTGTATGTGTGTGTGTGTGTGTGTGTGTGCAGTTCAGTGGCAAGTGCAGAGCAAGCTGTGCAGAGATGCTTACAACTGCAGCATTGAAGCAGCTCCTCCCAGCGTCCATGACAACAACTGAGCGTGGGTGTTGATGGTGGTGCATGTGAGAGATATGAAGTGTGAGAGGGGATGGTGGTGCATGTGAGTGATGTGAAGTGTGAGAGGGGATGGTGGTGCATGTGAGTGATGTGAAGTGTGAAAGGCAATGGAGGTGCATGTGAGTGATGTGAAGTGTGAGAGGGGATGGAGGTGCGTGTGAGTGATGTGGTTTGTGGGTGTTGATGGTGGTGCATGTGAGTGATGTAAAGTGTGAAAGGCAATGGGGGTGCATGTGAGTGATGTGGTTTGTGAGAGGGTTGTTAATTAATAAATGCAGGCAACCAATTGTGTTGCATCGCGATTATATAGTAGAAAGGGCTTTTCTGTTGCGAAAAGTAGTTGAGCATTGTCAGCGAGCTATTAACATCACCAGTGGAGGAGACGTAATTTCTGGCCTTGCCTTTTCTTGTGAACGTTGTTTCATGGCTTGCAAGCTTTGGGCTTAAAAAAAGGGGCAGTGCTACACCTTGGGTGGGGGCCAGATGCATGAGAACACACAGTCTTTTTTACGTACTCTGATTTTGCCGGGTGTCTCTTCATTTTGCTGTGGAATACACAGCCTTCTTTGCGTACTCTCATCTGGCTGGGTGTTTTTTCATTTCGCTGTGAAATACACAGTCTTCTGTACGTTCTCTCGTCTGGTCGGGTGTCTCTCATTATGCTGTGGTAGTTTGTGGTGCTCCAGATTAGAGTGCCTAGTTAAGTCACTGGTGAACCAGAGGTTCTCATTAAAAAAAATCAATCCATCATTTGCTTGAACTCAACAGAAGAGTGGGAACCCATGTTATGTGCATAATTATATTGAATAGTTTTCGCCTGTGCCCTTTCTCTTTTGATGTTTTGGGAATCTCGTATCCACGCGGTTTATTATTTATTTGATGTCTTGCTCTCCCTTCTTGTCTACAGCATCTCCTGCTCCCTCTTCTTGTTTATGTGACGCTGATTTTACATGCACCCATGTGTGAATTTTGGCTGCCTCATAGGAGTCTCTCCTCTTTCTTTTTATTCCATCCAGGGCTTCTCGTGCTTTTGTCTCCCTTGTCTCTGTCTAGCTCGTTAAGGAAGTTGCTTTCAAGCTTTCAACCGAATGTTCTTTGGTCTTGGTCACCGATTAGCTAATGGTCTGAATATGGGGCTCGGTTCAAATGATGATTTGATGTGACATTGAACTTGAGCGTAGTATGTTGACGCTGCATCAGCATGCTTATTTCTTTGCCTTGTATGGTAATTTATAGTGAATGTGATAGAGTGTGATGGTTGTAATACAAAATAGAGGCCAAGCATGAAAGCAAAGCCACACGAAATTTGTAAACCCTATGTAAAACAAGGCCACACAATGTCCCACAGGGGAGAGGAAATGAGGCAAGAAGGTTAAGATGAGGATTAGGAAGTGGGGAAGCTGAGGAAAAGAGCCACTTTGGTACCGGGTAAAGAGGGTTGCAGGCTTAACCTTTGGTTACAAGGGGTTACAAGGGGTTACAATGGTTACAATTGGGGGTGACCTTCAGCCAGGTTGTTTGGCTGATCGGCTGCTGACTGGTCTCGGCCAGCCACAAATAAATCCATAAGCTCAGAAAGAAAAAGAAAAAGTCTATTGTTCTGCTGAGAAAGGAAATCATGAACAAGGGGTTACAAGGATGGCCTACAGCCCGAGTCTCTGGCTGATGGCAATTGGCTGGTGAAACAAAATCAACCAGTGTCGAAAATTGAAACTAAATCTGACACAAACTTGAGGAGTCTGTATGAGTCTTGAGGATTCAAAAATGCATTGATCTCAAAATTAGTGATACTGTGATGACAAGTTAAGAAAGGAATAAATTCAGAGCTTGAAGGAGCAAACACACGCAGAGTCTTAAACATTCTTTCAAAAAGGTCTCTGTATCTCATGCGCAGCTCGCACACTT
>Ga0307947_1000740_pt1 | contig 24074 bp, 30 predicted proteins | sample OrgLakmetagen232_FD_201840 | JGI IMG/M metagenome (GOLD analysis project Ga0307947, IMG submission 201840) | Saline water microbial communities from Organic Lake, Antarctica - #232 | ecosystem: Environmental > Aquatic > Non-marine Saline and Alkaline > Saline | place: Antarctica: Organic Lake...
CCAAGAAGAAGCCCCCTTCTCTCACAGCCCCTTCAGAAACATCCATACAGAGTGCGTGGCAAGTGTGTAAGAGAAGGTTCCTTCTCTGATTGAGGGAAGCACACATGCAAGCACTAAGCTGTTGTTCCCTCCATGCAGCCAATGGTCCGTCTGCACAGCAGCCTGCACAGCAGCCTGCACAACAGCCTGCACAGCAACAGCAGCAGCAGCAGGAGCAGCACCAGCAGCACCAGCAGGGGCAGGATGGCAAGCGCAAGAGGGGGGCCAACACTGACTGGTTCAAGGGGGGGCTGTTCAAACTGGTTGTCGCAGCTGTCCAACGCTCCATGGATGTCCCCATTTACGTATGCCCCATTGTGTGGCTATTGCTGCATGTAAACCCCTAACCTCTCTTTCCCTGCTTCTGAGCACTTTGCAGCATCAGCCACAGCTTCAGCCTCAGCCACAGCTTCAGCCATAACAAACAGCAGTAGCAGTGAACAGGCAGCATGCATAGGGGGGCTCTCGAACTCAAAATAAAATTCCCGGCAGGGCCCTCCCGAAGTGCCCTCGAACTCATAAATTAATCCCCAAACCCCCTCACGAACCAAAATCGTAATTTTAATTAACTTTTTGAAAGTGTGCTCCCGAAGTGATCGTGAACGGACGGTAGTTAATAAGTGTCTCAATCTTGTACCTCAAACGATATAACATTTGATGAACGCCCTTCTGTCTAGCAACCTGGAAATGAATCACCCCTGCTTTGTAAATAAACCAATTTTGCTCCATGCTACACACAGGCTACCTGAGCATCAATGACGGCATCATCCCCATTGGTAGTGGCATCTACGATCATGCCTTTGCGACGGTTAAGGTCTCCCATCGCAGTCCCTGCAAATTGAGGAAAGGAAGGAACTGACTTTGCTTTGCAAAACGATGCGCATTCTGAACACGCCATTATGGGAGGACAGAGAAGTCATGATTTATATACTTACGTTTCACATTCCTGTCAGACATGATAATCTGGCACATTCCACCATTCACACTTAATGTTGACAAGCCACGAGGTATCTAAAAAGAGGAGATCAGACATTTCTTATACCAAAAATGAACGACAAGGGATTTGGCCAATGTTTCCCGCAGGCTTTGGAGTCCGTGCCAAACAACTTGGCTAGAATCCTTGCCCTGCTGCTAGGATGCTCATTCTTACCCTGGAACTCTGACGGCACAGTGATTTCAACGTTCATCACAGGCTCTAGGATGAGGGGGGACGCATTCTGGTAGGCTTGCCTGTTGAAAAGGTACATCAAGTCTGGTATTTATTACTTTTGTTGTGAAACAATTCAGCGTGTACGAATTCCGACATACATCAATTGTATCAACATTCAATATATTTCCCTCGCAAGTCACAGCATCTTGCAACAATTATAGTTTCCAGCCAAGAGCACAGCTCAGTACCGAACATTGCTTTAGTTAAAGAGAAAAGGAAAAGAAAACATACGCAGGTAGTGAAAACCACTCCCTATATTAGTTAAGGAGCCACTTTGGCACCGGGTACTACGTAGTTCCACCGCCAAAAAAAGAAAACAGCATAAAGGAGCTAAGAACAGGTTCATGGGCAGAAAAGGAGGTGGACAGGGGAGTCTGAGGAAGTGCTTAAAAGCCTGATGGATGGTGACAAAGGGAAATGGGAGCAGTCACCTCCATAACAGCGCCACACCTGAATGCATTGATAGCAGCGATTCGGAAGGCCATCTCACTAGAGTCTACAGCATGGGCGGCTCCGTCCGTGAGCACCACTTGCACCCCCTGCAGCAAGGCGAGTGGCGGTGCTGATGTAACACTCGTTTGAAGATGAGCAGGCTGTATGTTAAAAAGGTCAAGACCGCCTGAGTTGAATCTCAATGATGGGGGTGGCACATACCCCACTGCAGCTTTTTGGCGTCTGTTTGTTGCACAGAGTGCGTTTGGACTCCTGGGCGAGCTACTATGGTGGTGCAGAACGAGTAACCCAGAAAGCACACGCTCACGCGCTCGATTTACAATTTAGGTTAATACTAGGTGTACGCCTCGGTGTTAAATCAATTAATTGCACTAACTTATAAGTGCAAAAGGCGCACCTCTACTGGAGCACCTATGAGGGCGCCTGAGTTGACGGCCTCCTTAAAACCCTTTTCGATGGATCCAAAATACTCAGGAGGGATGTCATTGCCAGACATCTGTGGGAGTGTGGTGGACAAAAGGACAACAGTCGGTGTACAGCTAAAATCATTTGCCCAAGATGGACCCTTGATACTGCAATGAGTGAGGTGAAAAATTAAGTAAGGTGTGCACCGAGTGAGGTGTGCGCACGGAATGAGGTGGGCAACTGAGTGAAGTGTGCACAGAGTGAGGTGTGTGCACGGAATGAAACGTGCACGGAATCAAGTGCGCACTGAGTGAGGTGTGCGCACGGAATGAGGTGGGCAACTGAATGAAGTGCGCACTGAGTGAGGTGTGCGCACGGAATGAGGTGGGCGACTGAATAAAGTGTGCACTGAGTGAGGTGTGTGCAAGGAATGAAATGTGCACAAAATGACGTGCGCACTGAGTGAGGTGTGCGCACGGAATGAGGTGGGCAACTGAATGAAGTGTGCACAGAGTGAGGTGTGTGCACGGAATGAAACGTGCACGAAATGAAGTGCGCACTGAGTGAGGTGTGTGCACGGAATGAGGTGGGCAACTGAATGAAGTGTGCACTGAGTGAGGTGTGTGACACGGAATGATATGTGCACGGAATGAAGTGCGCACTGAGTAAGATGTGCGCACAGAATGAGGTGGGCAACAGACTGAAGTGTGCACTGAGTGAGGTGCGCACACTCTGGCAAACGCTAGTTTTTGCGTGCTTCAAATAACTGGAGCACCATGTGAGCAATTTCACATCTGTCTGTCTGTACATCTGTCACATATGTCACATTTGTCTGTCTGTACATCTGTCTGTGGTGTTAATGCTGAGGTCAGGGTGTGTAGAACAGCGATCCCCAACCCCATGCTAGGCAATGGGGTGTGCATTGGGTGACCTGAACTGAGTGACCGGACCATAGAATGCTGTTGGTGAGATGTCTTTTCAACATCACGCCGTCACAGTGTGAAACACATGACACAGCAATGCCTGGACCGTTGTGCACACAGAAATTGAGGGGTGAGCCAACAAAGCGCAGCTCTCTGGCATGTGGAACATCCATTGCCTCAGGGTCACGATTGCGTTGGCAAAACAAAAATCCGCTCTAGCTTGGGAACAACGCACTTGGTTGACAAACTTGAAGTTGGGTGCGTCTCCTGCGGTTACGCCTGAGCTGTCTACCAATGGCTCTATATAGCCTGCTACACGACCAAACTGCCCTGTGGTCAAGAGCAGCACAAGATGGGCACGGTGTGGGCGAAAGGATTGATGGGCGACTCTGCAGGATTACCACTCATCCAAACTGCCCTGTGGTCGAGAGCAGCACAACATGGGCACGGTGTGGGCGAAAGGATTGATGGGCGACTCTGCAGGATAATCACTCATCCAAACTGCCCTGTGGTCGAGAGCAGTGCAACATGGGCATGGTGTGGGCAAATGGAGAAAAAGTAAAAGGAAAAGTACGCAGGCAGTGAAAACCACTCCCCACATTAAGGAAAAGGACGTGAAAGACAACACTACGTGGGACAGCTAAATGTCCAAACAGTCTTGCGATCGAGTGCAAAAAAGCAAGGGTACAAACAGGCGGGACCCTATCATACTGTAAGCGTCTGTAAGCACTCAAACGTGAGAATACGCATTGCAACGCATTTCATGCCTGGGATCACTTACAAATGGACAGCAGAGTACACTGGAGAAAGCAAATGACACTTGCCTGCACCGCCTGACTGCTTCTTGTGCAAGTAGTTGAAGTCTGAGCGAGCCTGGATGGCTTCCCGGAAGTTCACCTTGGGTTTGCCCACTTCACAGTCGACCTGAAAAGTTTCGGAGCACCAGGTATCAATGTTACACAACAAGGTACGCGTGTGTACACATCAGGTATGAATGCGCATGTACAGTAGACGACATTGCACAAACATGCCTTTCAACGCAAGTGGCCTGTGCCATTTTCAACACGGTGAATTGCCCAGCATCGGCCAAGTTATTATCATCATTGCACATATGGTAACTCTGGCAGTGCAGTTTCAGGTACAAGTCACGTGCATACCCATTCACCAAAACAGGGCGTCATGAGTATTCTACGCTTGGCTCTCACCTTGTCCTCCCTCTCACCTTGTACTCCCTGTATAAGGTCCTCCTCACCTTGTACTTCCTGCGCATGCGCTCTAAGTAGATCTCTCACCTTGAGCTCTCACCTTTTTCTCCCTCTCACCTTTTTCTCCCTCTCACCTTGTACTCCCTCTCACCTTGTACTTCCTGCGCATGCGCTCCACGTAGATCTCTCACCTTGCACTCTCACCTTGCACTCTCACCTTGTACTCCCTCTCACCTTGCACTCCCTCTTACCTTGTACTCCCTGCGCATGCGCTCTACGTAGATCTCCAAATGCAGCTCCCCCATGCCGCTGATAATGATTTCGCCAGTTTCACTGTTTGTGGTCACCTGCAGGAAATGGCAAGGGCAATCAGATGAAGCTTGTGGTCCAAGACAGGCTGCCATCCGTTTTAACGGCAGAACAGGCAAATAATGTAAAAAATGTCAACACAAATCTTTCTTATAGATTTACAGCGTCTTACTTGGTGGCTCTTTTCAAAACAGGCAAGGTGGAGAGCAATTCAATGACATAGCAATTGAGGACGGCTCTAGATATTGTGCCTCATCGCTTTAATTGAATAAGCCAGTGGAAAATTTGGACGAATACAAGACGTGGTGGCCTTTCTGTGGCATCAAAGTGAGGACATGAGTTGTGCCAACTGACAAGCTTTCAAGCACTCTGGATGTATTTGCACATACAAATTAGACAAGCTGTTCCACTCACCCTGAACGTGGGATCCTCTTTTTGGAACCGCGTGAGGGCTTTTATGAAGGCAGGCATTGTGCCGCTGTCACGAGGGGTGAGGGCAAGGCTCATCACGGCGTCTGGGACTTTGATGGAGGTCATGGCCAGCCTGGGGTACACGCATATCATCAACATGAACGTGTGCATCGTGCAGTGCTGTATTATGCTAGCTGCTTGGCTCATCCCTTTATATTTTCTACAAAGGTGCGTGTGTATGTTAGTATGGAAATACATCACATTACTTTCTTTAATGGGAAATGACTACTAAGTACACACAGGCTGGTTTGAATGTGTGTGCTTAATAATGTCTCACAATGCCTGCCTCTAGCTATCCCTGGATTGTGGTTTCTACCTCCTCAGGATGTCTCTTTACTTGCACAGCCTCAACTTTTAACACAAACTTACACATTCATGCTGTACAGTGCCTGCCATAACCCTACTCCCGTACGTAATTCTTGTCTCCCGTGAGCGTCTCTCCACTCATGCAGCCTCGACTTTTAACACAAACTTACACATTCATGCTGTACAGTACCTGCCATAACCCTACCATGGTACGTGGTTTTCGCCTCCCGTGAACGTCTCTCCACTCGCACAGTCCACACCAAAGATGGCCACGATGTCTCCAGCCACAGCTTCAACTACATCCGTCATTTCATCACTGCAGGCAATGTTGCAGGAGGTGGAGGAGCTTGTATCACCCTAAGTCAAAAGCGGTTTGCATGCTTTTAATGAACGCCGCAAGCCTTGAAGATCGGATGACAATGTGAGCCTGCTGTACCATGCTGTGCCAAGACGTCGAGCTTCAAAACAGGGCTGCTGCCTTTACACAGCCGCGAGCACACCCAAAGGGGTCAAGCCTCAAAATAGAGAGCTGCCGCCTTCCCACATCTGCCGACATACCCACCTGTGCATGCGGACAAGGCGAGGCACCCGCACACGCTTGCCAGTTTTGGTGCTAGTGACGTAATCTCCCTTGCGGATGCGCCCGCTGTAAATGCGCACGTAGGTCAGCTGCCCATACCTGCTCGTAGCATCGTGGGCATGTGAGGGTGGCAGGATGATGGCTATACACATACTTTGTGCATCGCCTGTATATGCAATATGCACACGTAAGTCAGCTGCCTGAACCTGCTCGTAGCATTGTGAACATGTAAGGATGGCAGGATGGCGACCCACGAACACACATTTGTTCACAGCCTGTATATGCAGGGTTGGCCAGAGTTATATACATATACGGTGTGTATACGGTATTTTTGGCAGGGAAATCACCAAATATACGGCCATACACGGTGTAATTATACGGATCTGGCCAACCCTATGTATAAGCAATATGCACACAAGGGTCAGCTGTCTGTAACCGTACGTAGTAATGCAATTACGTGGTGATGGCAAGGTGAAAACCAAAGAAACATGTAGAATTCGTTGGTAGCTAAACGAGACACGTTACAGTGAAAACCAAAGAAATGTGATTTTGTTGGTAGCCGAACGAGACACGTTACGGTGATAATGTTGGACACTGGGGGAATTGCAAAAAGTGCTGAAACTTCTGGCATGCACGGATGCGACCCTAGAAGTTGTGAGCTCGTGAAGCTGTGGTTCTATGACTAAAGTATATGCACAGGCTTTACAGTCAATGCTTTGAAAGTCCAACTGATACACAAAGCAGCTTCCTGAGGACCTCACCAAAAACATACAGCGCAACGCACCTGCCCTCTTCAAGCTTGAATGCCAGGCCTACAAAGGGACCGGAGGGGGAGCAGGGAATGACTAGGGGTGTCTCCTTGTCGCCTCTGGTGTCCAGTGCAGTGTTCCTCACCTGCGCACATTTTGTGCGTGTTTTACACAACGCAGGAGTCAGTCAGAAGAGAACGTTTATGTGCATTGTGTAAAAATATTGGTAAGGGAAGCACCCCGGCCAACATACAAGCACCATGGCTAAGATAACACACACTCCATGTCACCTACAGGAAAGGAGCCGCTTCATGAAGGGCAGAAAAATTGCTGAGGATGCTCACAATTTCAAGATCAAAATAATGACATACATAGAGTACTCACTTCAGGGGGCGAAGGCAGGTAAAGGCTCATGCTATCTAGGAGCAGCTGGACACCTGAAGGCAGAGAAAGAAATTTGATTGCCATTTGAGATTTGAGCCCTGAAGACAACATGTTACGTGTGGCACATGCACCCAGCAATACAAAGAACTGACATCCAATTGATAACCCTTTTCCCGATGTAACACGACGTGGTTCGGCATGTACCTTGCATGATGCAATACATGCTGGCCCACGCCACAAACATTTTGGTGGTGCACGTGCTCCACGACACGGACGTCTTGTGCAGAATATGAGTGCGGGTGTTGCGCTTGCCCTTCACATCTCGCACAAAAGCAAACGCAAGCAAAGCAAGTGAAATCGTGCAATTTAACCTACTTTAAGCACTGTATTTAGAAGCAGCCAGGCCTTCATTTGAGTAATACTCACAAGCTAGAGTGGTTGTATCAGTGGTATGACAGACGATGCATGACACGCTTGTTTATGTACAAGCCCTAACTGCAGACACACGTCATCACGCAATAAACACACGCTAAGGTATGCACGCATTCAAGCACATGCAAGCCTCTCCTGCACTCACACACCCTCACACTCACACTCGCACACACACTACACACATACACACACATCCACACAAACACACGTGTACACACAGGAATACAAAGCACACACAAACCTTTGTTCTTGAAAGCTGAGCCCATGAGCACAGGCTGGAACTTGAGGGCCAAAGTTGCACGGCGGATTCCTCCTCGAAGCACAGCAGGCTCGATCGGTTGCTCATTTAAGAACAGCTCAGCCACCTGCATGGGATGCCAGCAGAAAATGGGTAGCCAGCCGGTGTGGGGACGCAGTTTTGGCTAGCTTATCCTTTTTCCCTGTTTTAGAGGTGGAGAACTTTGCATCATGCCCGGTCGGCTGCCAATTGCACAGTCTGACATTTCCTGGAAATGCCGCAGGAGCTGGCCAATTGGACAGTTTGAAATTGGCCCATTGGACAGTCTGAATTACCCATTGCACAGTCCGAATTGCCCATTGCACAGTCTGAACTGCCCATTGCACAGTATTAAATTTCCTGGGAATGCCGCAGGAGCTGGCCCAAATGCAGGGATAGACTTTCAAGGCATTTTTAAACTGCACGTCAAAACCACGCTTTTTTCTTTCTTTGCACAAAACTGCTTCATCCACGCATGGACGCATCAACAGTGTTTATACATCTCACAACATATAATATGTGGGGTTGACCAGAGACCAGATCCTTTAGAACATACAGTGTGTACCGTTTAAATTTGCAGGGAGATCTTCAGACGAAGCCAAATATAGTATATGTACGGTCTCGGCCAGTCCTGGCCAACCCTTATTACATTAACTATGCACTTCTCTACGCATATACCTTCCAGGTCATTCTAGCAGCTGGTCCTCCAAATTATGAGGTTCACCATATTGCACATACTCTCCGATTCACCATGCTCCATATTCTCTGCAGTTTACCATGCTCCACAACCTCTCAGCATCCTAGTACTGCAAATCAGCAATCCATTATAACTTCCGGTACCATAAGCTCCCAGTCCCCCAGCACTCGCTTCTCCTACCTCATCATCCACTTCTGAAATGCGCTCCACCAGCTCTGCCCGTCTCTCCTCCACCTCCTTAACAAGGTCTGAGGGCACATCCATCTCTGTAACCTGCCGTATGCAGTAAGGCTTGTGTGTATGCGTGCGTATATGCCGAGGCATAAGCAGCAGGGAAGACATGAATAGGCACAGGAAGGTGTTAACGTCCTGAAGCGCATGCCACACGCAGAAGGGATGCGTGCGTAGGAAGGCACATAGGAGGCAGTGCTTCTTTTTTGGAGACGTATGACGTCTTTAGACGTGAAACCCCTACTATTTGGGCGTGGGGGAAAGACGTGAAACCAAGGATTTGGGCCCCGGGGGGTCTCCCGGCAATAAACCGACCAAGGGCGAATTCGAGGCCTTTGGGCCCTTCGAGGGCCAAAATTTAGCCTCGGAAATCGAAAATTTCAACATTTTAAGTTTTGTTTAGATGATTGGTTCACCTGAAAGAAAGAGAACCAAGCAGGGAGAGAGTGATGGAAGGTATAAAGAGGGGGAAAAGCATGGTGAGACCAGAGCCATGCAGCCTGCATGGCTAGAGCAGAAGAATGGGCCTTCCAAGTACACACAGAAGGGCATGCTACTGGACAGGAATCAGCCTGCGCGCAGCAAGTGGTTGCAAGATGGAGGTCTGGGGGAGGACAACCTGTACTACCTCTGCTGCAGCATTTGCAGCACCAAGGTAGCAGCATGCAAGTTTCAAAGCAGGTCCCAGAATATCAAATCCCATGAGGCAAGCCAGCTGCATCAGCGCGCAGCACTGAAACGGCAAGAAATTCAGGAGGGGTGTGTTGCAAGGTTACCAGGATGCAGCTGCACAGCTCATAGCTCAGCGCCGTGTCGTGCCAGACAAACAGCAAGCCTCAAGACGCACACATTAAGCTTACGGACATATCAGTGTTGGTACATGCTTTATTTTTTGTTGTAGGGCCATGCCTGAAACATTTGATTTACCACGTGCACGAACATTGCTGGGAGGCCGCAGGCCTCCCAGCGGGCTGGGCATGAAAGGGTGTAAGACGTCAAACAAAGGTTTTCAAAATGGCCAAATCTGGCCGTGACGTGAAACGAAGGTTTATCAAAATCGAAAAAAGAAGCACTGATAGGAGGGGTGGGTGAGGGAGACAGTTTACGATGGAAAATTGGAAATAGTAGAGAAGAAATTGCATGAATATTCTTGGAGTTGGAATCAAACATACGATACCCCCGCGCGTGCAGGTGCTACTTGCTATACACATCAATACTTACCTTGTATTGCATAACACCTCCTGGAATCTTTGTACTATACACCCCGCAATAGGACGGTTAATCGCAAGAAGCGTAGGGAACCACAAAGAAATTACGCAATCCGATAAATCAACGGGACCAATGCATAGCATGAGAATACAAGGAGGACACCAGCACCGGCACTCCAATCACCTGCTCCCCTCTCACTCCATCAAATAAGTAGGCTTTGCGGTCAATGAGGTCCACGCAACCCCTGCACGCATCAAAGAGCAGGAGAGCTTGACAGGTCAGCTGGGTGCAATTACACATCGTTTTTTGGTTTTTTGTTATGTTATTCCTTTTGCGACAGCTTTGAACTCATGCGGTGGTAGAGCAAGAAAGGAGAACAAAAGCGCCTCTTTTTGATGGGCTCGGCCAGGAACCGTGAGTATACTCTGTATGCAGCTGGTACATTATTTTGGCAGGAGACTTCCCTGCTTCACACGTTGAGTACACAGAAGCACAAAAGATTGTGACCAACCCTAAACACAGCAAGCTGGGGAGATTAGCGCTTGCCCCATGCTCCTTTCTACTTATTTATTTGCCCCACAGATTGGTGCTTGCCCCATGCCCCTTTCTACTTATTTATTTGCCCCACGTATGCCACGCGTTTCATGCAAGAGCACAAACACAATACCTTAAAGGCACCTACAACAAACATGCGAGGCCCTTGGCCTCCCCTTTATACATGACACACACACACACACACATATACACACACATACACACACAGTCTCAAACTCACTTGTGGTGCTCTTCTAGGCCAATGGGTACCTGCACTGCTGCAGCATTCAATTTCAGCTTCTCACGCGCCATTGCAATGACGCGCCATGGGTTGGAGCCCTACGTTGTCAGGGGAGTGGAAAGCGCACTTATCAAATTGAAAATGACGCTGCATGACACAAACTAGCATGAAAGTCACCATTGGCAAGCACGATGTCAATAAAAAACAGCCGGTCGTTGCACATATTTACATGCCTCTCCCTCCATTCCTGTTTGCTCACCCCCCCCTGACAGACCCAAAGTGGCCGAAAATTAGGAACCTGGACTTTGTAGACACACACACAGGCCCGTTTGCAAGAATTTGTACCATATTTAGTGCTTTTTAAGTTTTCAGGCAGAGTTTTTGGAGTGGGAAATGGAGCAGGCAGTGGGCAGCCAGAGCTCAATATGTCAACGTCAGTTAAAACAAGGTTCAAAAATGAGGTTCCAAATCCGGAAGTATCTGGTGCTGAGCGTTTGTTCAGGATAAAACCCACCCATGTGAAAATCTAATGCCAGAAATGTGCTCGTGGCCAACAAACCACGGTAATACATGTCCTGGCAAAATTAAAATGTAGTCTTTCCACCGTGTAGCCGCCACCACAGCAGCATTTTTAATAAATTTGTTCTATTTTGTTCAACCTGTCGATGCAAATTTTGTTCCAGATAGGCAAGGAATGAGCGCTGCAGGCCCCAAAGAATGTCTCAGAACACCTCGACTTTACGTGTCCAGAACGCGTGCCCAGCTGTGATGCCAGTAACCACACTATGCCAGCCACTTTCTTATGTCATTAACTCTATATATTTAATATCAGGCAACTGAGCCTGATATTACTGATCTGAGCCTGTGCTGGCGCGCGCGCTGGTACGCTAAGCATAAAGAAAATGGCGTTTCACAGGATCTCTTTGCACTTCCTGCACCATCAGTGCCCAATTTGCGACGTTACGTTTTTATTAACATAACAAGAATGGGAGTGTACTTACTGCTCATTGTTTGTAATGACTGAGTGAAGTTGCAGACCCAAGAAACCTTCCTCTAAAGTAGGTACCCAACTTTCGAATTCCAAAACTGCTCCGTCTTGTGTTGCCCGAAAACCAGACTCTACAACATGAAGTTCCCTGTTTTAACCATCACTGTGCCCAGTTTCAGCCGCCCTTAGGCCTGTGCAGGCGCGCTAGGACGGCGCAAAACAGTGATCAACCGATCCTGCCAGGGGGTGTAACTTTTGCTTCAGAATGTGATGCCAAAAATTTCCACCTGTACCGTTATTGCTGACTACCCACAGTACAGCTGACAGCTTGAGGGGGCAACAGCAAAGGCTCTCCTGGTATGCACGATGCAACCCACAGGCACCAACGCACCATGCGATCCAGCTTGTTGATAAACACCAGGCGTGGCACGTTATAACGCTTCATCTGGCGATCCACTGTAATGGACTGGAATAGACAAGAAGCAAAGGAGAAGAATCAAAGTGAGAGCGATGGAAAGGGAGGGGACTGCAGGTTTAATGTTTGTTGGCTAAGATACGCGCCAGAAGCACACGATTTACATGCCATTCCAAAATTGTGTGCTGTATGCGTGGTTGTGTCTTTGCGTGTGTGGACTGATGCGCTTACGTATTCAGATGCAAGCGGATTGTGCGTTTGTGTGTGTGTGTGTGTGTGTGTGTGTTTGTGTGTGTGTATGTGTGAGAGTGCGTGCATGGGCACGTCCGCACGTCTACCTCGCCACATTCACTCACCTGGCTCTGCACTCCGCCCACGCCGCACAGCACTAGAACGGCTCCATCTAGCACCCTGAGGGCACGCTCCACCTCGATGGTGAAGTCCACATGGCCGGGGGTGTCAATGATGTTGATCTGTGCGTCCTTCCACTTGCAGTACGTGGCTGCGGACTGGATGGTGATGCCCTTCTCCCTCTCCAAGTCCATGTTGTCCATCTTAGCGCCCACGCCATCCTTGCCACGCACCTGTGTAATCATCACGATGGGAGCGTGTGGCAGTCTGAGCGTCTGGGGCGGATGCAAGCTGTTCCCCTTTCCTTGAAACTTCACTATAACCAATGATCACCTCGTGAATGTCCTTGATGCGTCCACTGTAGTACAGAATGCGCTCGGTGAGGGTGGTTTTCCCGGAGTCTATGTGAGCGCTGATGCCCACATTCCGAATGTGGGACAGGGCCTGCCACATGCAGAAAGCACGCATGCGTGCTGCTGATTAAAATCAGTGAGGCGGCCAAGGCTTCACAAACAGAATGATCAAATGCATGCACACACCTGAAACTCTTCTGGCTTCGTCTCAGGCAGGACTGCAGACTTGCTAGACGCTTTCACTGCTGCAGCTGAGTACGAGGCCACGCGCATGGCAGCCCAGCATGACTGCCCCACGTGGCCTCTGTTTCTGAGACCTGAGAGGAGGGAAGGCAGCATGCCCTTCAATACTATTTGTCTATCCACAATCTCATCATTGAGCAAATAAATCACATAAAAATTCTTCTACCTAAGTATAATTATATAACAGATTAACCGTTCAATTTATCGGCGCGTTTACAACGGCGGGTTAAGGTTAAATTAACCCTCTGAAATTTTCAAATCAACCACGGTTGCATCATTAACCCCGTTTGCATTTACAACAAACAGGGTTAATTCTAGGTCAAACACCTGCTCCTTTCTGTCGCTGTTGGTGCCAACGTGCTCATAAATCTGTTTAGTAGTCCCCTGTGAACTATCATAATTGTGGCATGAACATGAACTTTGCTCATCTTTGACCAGAGGCAAAACTCGGGTCTCCTGGCCTTTTTGACCTGTTGGCATGCTTTTCTCTGTTTTAATATCAGTTCAAATGTATCCTGGCCTTCCTGGCATTCCCTTAACCTTTTTGATTTTTTTTCTCCCAGGGGGGGGGGGATGGGAGCGAAAAAATATTTATTAAACGATGAGATTTCCTTAACCTGACATTTAATCGCGCGTTGTAAACACACGTTCGGGTTATCAAAATTCATCAACCATTAACCCGCCGTTGTAAACGCGCCGTACGTTACGTTTTAGACACATATTGGTACGGTAGTCTAACAATTACAGAAGCGTTTCTGACGGTGCGTTTCCAAATAGGGTGATAGGTTACTAATTATCAATTCAAGGAAATTAATTAATCGCGTTTTGCGTTTCCAATGGTGATTATTTACCGTGATTAATAATAAAAGGTGATTCTGAATAAAAATAAATCATGGGGGGGGTGATAGATTAATTCATCGTGATTATTCAAGTAATAAATTTTAGCGGTGATGCAGCGCCTTCTTAGTGAGGGCTCAAATAGAGCTATAGAAAGTGACCCCGACTAGGTACATCCAGCTTGCTGCAAGTCCAGGCCTCTCCCTTCCTGGCCTCCACCTGCACCTCTAGCGGCTGCCAGGCTTCCCTGTTGGCAGTCAAATGGTGCCCAATGGGATGATGGGTGAACGCTTCCTGAGTCAAACAGCCTCGTTCCTTCCATCTGTCAGCGACAGCTCTGTGTTGCAGCAGCAATTTCCCTTCCCAGTCAATTTTCTCTTCCCCTGCGTGTCAGGTACAGTGCCTGGTCCAATGGGAATGCCTGGTGGGCAAATGGCAGCGCATTAATCACGATTCATTGGAAGCGCAGGGTGATTAATTCAGGGGTGATTAATTCAAACGTGATGATTCATTGGATTCATTGGAAAATCGATGGATTCATTGGAAACTCGATTGATTCATTGGAAACTCGAGTGATTAATTCGTTATTAATAACGAACATTAATCACCCTATTGTAAACGCACCGTGAGTCATTTAAAACCATATTGACTCCATCTCGTACATAAATATAAAAGGCACCAATAATAAAACTTGAATACTTATGGTTCTACAGCGAAGACGCTAAATTAAGCGGTGTCTGTCATGCTCGTTGTGCATCGCACGACAGCGCTGTTAAACGCTTTATCCTTTAGTATCCTGCAGCCAAGAGGCACTGGAACCTGGCTCACCCGCATCTCCTGCACAGGCAAATGCGTTTAGAGATGAGACATGGAAATTAAAAAACCAGAGGGGGTCAACTGGGGAAATGTCTAAATATGTGCTTTTTATGCATTCAGAAGCCGGCCATCCATTGCCCTTCAATCCGATTCGGACCACTTTTGCTTCAAATTGAAGCTGGCATTATGAGTTACACGAGGATGTGCTTAGATTCACGTGGGTCACTCCATGTGCAAATTGGCAGGGCTTCAAGCTTGAGCCTGACTACCAAAACCCTAATAGAGTGATTTTGCATAGGAACAGCCTGTGTTGGCCTACATCCCCAACTACTTAATCGTTTCACTCCATTTTTTTTGCGGTGTTGTTTGTTACAAGGATTCCATACCACCGGAAATCATGTGATTTGGAATGGTGGGTGGCCTGCTGTGGAGATTTTGTAGTGAAAAGTGGGGTTCACGCCACGGGCAATTAGACATGAGCCCCCCTAATTGCTGATTTCAAGCTCAGGTGCTATCAGCAGTGCTTCCTTTGGGTGCTAAGCTTAAAATCAGCAAGTTGGGGAGCCCATGCTTAATTCACATTTTAAAAACACCCCCATTTGGAGCCTCAGATGACCCCCTCTGATAAAGAACGCTGTTATAAATCTAGCACCTAACCACATTTTACATTTAAGTATTTAAGCTTTGCGAGGAAAGCCAAACAAACACAGTACTTGCAAATAATAAGAACTTTTGCAAAAGCAGGGCATTTTTGCATGCTATGCTCTTTGTTCAAACCTTTCACCTTGAGAAGGTTTGCAGTACCTTGAATCAATCTTAATTCAAGTATCGTGAAGCCAAGTAGACATTCTTAATCTTGGACAATACCCAAACCATGGATTTAATACTTGCAGTACTTATAGAAAGTAAAAGCAACACCCATAACAACACACGATGGAGAGGGTTAACAATTTAATCCATCTACATTCAAGGCATACCAAGGTAAAAACAAACAGTGGCTTTTTTCCTCAAATAATGCCCGACTATTTGACAGAAGTGAAGTGACAGCGGCAAGCCAGTCATAGCCTTAAGAGTTTGATGGGACCATTAGAGCAAAGAAGGACAAAGAAAGGAGTCAGGGGAAGAGGTATAACATATTGATGGGACCATCAATCATCATTCCTTGTTTGTGGTGGAAGGAATTACACCGCTCAGACCTGGGTGGATCCTTGATTCTAGTGAGGGGAGTTGTTTCCAATGCCTGTATAGTCGAGTCTTTTATTTCTTTTCCTGCAAAGCAATATTGCAGCTACGTACCTGTTCAAGGCCCATCTCACCCACATCCACATTTACAAAGGGTGGGATGTGCATTCCTCTGGCTTGAAACTGGACGGTGCGCCTGTTAGAGGAGTGAGGAGCTTCAATGTTTGGGCATATTACAGCACAAGACATCAGCAGCACAAAAAGCGATGAATAGCAACAGTGGTTTTAGGAATTCAAGCAAGGGTACAATGGATCACAGGAAAACTAGGAAATCTGTAAGAAAAAAGAGTACAAGGAGGTCATTGACTTGGACCATTGCTGGAGAATGAAGTCAGTGTAAGTTATAACTGCTACACCTGACAAGGGAAAGGGCCGGCTGAGAACAGAATTTCCCAAGTGTCTCCTTTAAACGATGCAGGTTAGCTTAAAAGGTAGCAGGGAAGACACTGCATTTGCAGCAGTGTTTCTTTTTTCGATTTTGAATAACCTTTGTTAAACGTCACGGCCAGATTTTGCCATTCTGAAAACCTTTGCTTAACGTCTTTCACCCTTTATGCCCAGCCCGCTGGGAGGCCTGCGGCCTCCCAGCATTGTTCGTGCACGTGGTATTATAAATGTTTCAGGCATGGCCCTAAAACAACAAATAAAGCATATATGAACCCTTTAACGTCCGTAAGCCTACGGGTCCAACACCAATATAACTGCGCAGCATCCATACCCCCATCTGACAGCTACTTATTAAACCATGGCTGCTGCGTCTGCCCTGCTGTCTCACTGTGTATGGCTATTGTGTCATCTGTAGGTGCCAGCTTAAGCCATGCAGGCTGCATGGGGCAGGTGCTGCGTGCCATACACCCTTTCAAGTATGCTCCATCACTCTGATTCTTTTTTGCCCTTTTGCGCGCATTCTCATCGCTCATTTTAAAAACAACTTGAATTTTCGAGAAATTTTTTCGATTCCAGGCCAAATTTCGACCCTCGGATGGCCCTCGAAGGGCCCACGGGTGATTTTGCCGGGGAGTCACCTGAAGCCCCAAATGCTCACTTAACGTCTTTGCCCAACGCCAAAAAGGATATGTTTAACGTCGGAAGACGTCAATGTCTCGAAAAAAGAAACACTGATTTGCAGCCTCCCAATGGCAATAGGTCAGGACAAGTCTAATGCTACGGCTTCCTAATAGCACCACACCCACTTTAGCATTTGCATCCACCCTCCCAGCTTGATGCCTGGGGCTTTGTCATCATTTATCAACCGCACAGGGACGTCCACCTGTTCATGAATGTGCAAGTAGACACACAGGTTTCAAGGACACTACAACTATTAAGACTTGACATAAGGACACACAAAACATCCCCCTCATATTACATGACTGCTACTTTGCGATCCGAACTAGACTTAAGTTTGTAGGAAAATTCGAGCACGCGCTTTGCCTTGCAAATATGGCCTTAGGTGCAGGAGCATTCGAGTTAAGAGGATGATTGTGCTGATGAAAGCGCCAAATGGAAGAGTTGAGTAGCAGTAGTCTTTGTTCAAGTTTACCTTTACTATGCGATCCTGGGGGCAGAACAGAAGGTCCAAATTCTGAACAACAAAAGCTTTGGTGGGTGTCATGTGGACTTCTTGAGGCTACGTGCATGTATGCATGTGTGAGTAATGTGTGTGTTATGTGCATGTGTGCTAATTATGAGGCTGCCAAGGTAATGAAACAGGCTAACTTGTTCGTGCATAATTGACTAGCAAGCACTTAACCTCAGAGCCAGATCATGCATTCGCACCTTGGCACGCAACACGCCCAGCAGTTTCCCTGACTCTGGCTGCAGTATGTGGATCGCTACCACGCGTGCCTTGCATCCGTTCCGGCCATACATTCTCACCTATTTAGATTTCCCACACAATGTGTACACAATAAAGGACTGAAAAAAGTAATTTGGAATTGGATTGGTTTTTTTTTATATTGTCTAGGGTCACACCCACCATGCCTGTTTGCTAAAACGAACCTGCACTGCATTTCACTTTTAAGTATCCAGAACCTTTAGTTAGGTATATATAAGCACCCCTGCAAACTCAGTTTGTGGCGGGAGGTGCCCAGGTGGGCAGGGTGGACCTGGGTGGAAATCCCTGCCAGAAAGTGGATTTCCAAAAGCTCCCCTCTGGTGCCAGCAACTTACCAGGGGTGTTTGCAATAATATTGCGGACATTTTGGTGAAGGTCCGGGGGTCTGGGGTCAGACCCCCTTTTGGCAGAGAAAAGTGCGATTTACAATCAGGCATCAACCACTGAACCGTTTGGGGTCGCGGTTGTTTTGCTGGGCGCATGTAAGTTATAAACAATGTTCAATCACTCAAATATTTGTCTACATCCCGGGTTTTAAAGAAACGCTGCCCACCACGGCCCAACCTCAGCATTCCAGACCATAAAACTTGACAGGGCATGCCTTGGGAGCATACTGAAGGGTTCCCGGCACTCAGGTGATGGCCAGAAAGCGTGTTTCCGGGGTTTCCAGAAATGCACCATTTTTGCTCAGCAAACAGGCCCATGCACTAAGTCCTTTGGGGGCGAATTTTCACCCCCCCTTTTGTTTGCTGTAATGGGTATGGTTGAACCCAGAACGTGTCTGGGAACAAACAATTGGTGAAATCCGGACCAAAACCCGCATTTCTACACCAATGCTACCTTTCTGGCAGGGAAATGGCACAAATCCAGCCCCCCACTCACACCCTTGACCCCAAACTCATTACCTTCTATGCAGAGGTGTTTCATATGTTCTTTATTACCTCCTTGAACCATTAAAAGTCAAAAAATGATGAGGTTTGTTTTAGGGACGAAATTTGGCTGGGAATGGTGGGCCTGATCTAGGGCCTAATTTACACACTTTGTACGTGAGTTTACAGTGATCAGTTGCAAAGGGGCAACAGTCCATCAACATATCAACGTACAGCAGTGCTAGATTAAGTGCTAGACAAACACAAGGATGGCTTACCAGGCCCTCTATGTCCTTGGTCGCTGCGTGGAGGAGGAGGTGGCGGTTGCCGCGCCACACTGACATGATTCTAAGGGGGGTGCGGCCAGTCTGCAGGCAGCACACACCATTACACCCACAAAGGACTGTCGATGTGAGAGCGTGGATGTAATTTAGGGCCATACGAAGATGAGATGAACAAGGTCTGCATGAGCAGTATATCAGATTGGACTGCAGTGACAAAGCACCCATGTAGTTTATAAGAGTCTACTTGAGAATGGATTCCAGGAATCCCTCCCCTAGATAACCGCACACATCAATGATACGAGAAGCGACACATGAAGGCACGTGAGGGGAAGGTACCCACCTTTCTGAGCCATTTGCAAAAAATTGTGCCATCATCTGCTCGTGCATGGACATCTATTCTATGTAAACCTGCGGACACGGAACCCCATGAGATGTATGAGTGGACGGTGAAGCAAAATGCACTTTAAGTAAAGCTAGCAAACTGGTAACCTGTAAAGGGCGCTTACCTTCTTCTACGTCATGTCTGGGCAAAGGCTGCGGCAACTCAGGAAGGGAGAACTGTATCCTCTTTGTGCCATCCGCACACGATGATTTTTTTAGGCTTCCCTCTGCGCAATTGACAGTGTATCCATGGTGAATTAAAGCAGGTTGTGCCTGCTTGTGTGTGTGTATGTATGTGTGTGTGGCTGTGTGCGTGTGTGCGTGTGTGTGTGTGTGTGTGTATGTGTGTGTGTGTGTGTGTGTGTGTGTGTGTGTGTGGCTGTGTGTGTGGCTGTGTGTGTGTGGCTGTGTGTGTGTGTGTGTGTCGTGCAAGGGCAAAGAGTAAATTGCTTTACACAGAGCATGAGTATAGGCAGTGCCTTGGTGGCACTACTAGCTTTAAGCTCCGCACCCACGAACCTAGCTTGCGCAGCTCCTCCATAAGTTGGGCGGGGATAACTTCCTGCCTGGGAGCTTGGGTGGCAAAGGCCCGCTGGTCACCAGACCACGAGCATGTTGTTGGGTGATTGTTACTGAAAAGGCTGGACAAGGCGTCCTCCTGCCTCTGCTCTGCGCAGCTGTAGATGCCGGCGAGCAATTTTTGTAGCAGTTTGTTATGCGGGGCAGCCAGGTGACCAGGCCTCAGCAAAGCCAGCCCTTGACACAGTCTAGAGGCCTGGTTTAGCATTGCTGGATGTTTTCTCACAACTAATACAAATACATTAAAATAAATTTTAATAACTAATTACGATGAGTTGAATTTGCAAACCGCAAGCTTGTCTGCAATATCTGTCCTCTGATCTGTCCTGACTGAAGCAATGTTGCATTGCAGAAGGTAAACTGTCAAGCAGGACAACATCTTTTGCCCCCTTCCTTGATACATTCTACTGCTCTTTTGATGCATTCTACGTAGCAGGGTTCTGGCTGCAAGGGCACCTCCAGCCAGTGCACGCCCACAAAACAGGTAGGATCATCGCGGTAATTAATCCGGTTGCACGCGTTCCGTACAGTGCACACGTTTTTGTAAGAAAGCGTGCATTCTTTATGCATTCTTTATGCATTCTTTATGCACTCTGCATTGCCGAAGAAGCGTCTTTTCAAATCAACCTCAACTACTCTTGTTGCTTGAATTTAAGTTATTGCCGGCAAGTGCACCACCTCAAACTGCGGAACGTAATGGTCAGGCACTGCAAAAGGATGTGACAGCGTGTGAATTTGGGGCTGGCTGCTAGGCTTGGTTAACCAAGTGTGGCTGAATTGGTGACCCTGTTGGCGGCCTGGGTGAGCGTGTACCCTAAATTTGTGGCACATATGCTCGCACATTGAGCACAACGCCCTAGCCAGAAATTCCACCCTCAAATCGCCGCTGTTATACAATAGCTTTGCGTCATGAAACAATTTGGCGGATGTTAGCTAGCTCTGGAGGGTCATTCACTGTTCTTCTCAAAGAAAAGTGCCTGGATTTGAGAATTCATCGGTCACGGTTTCCTTCTCATTTCTTTTGCGACAATCTTTGTTTGTTCTGAACCCCAATCATCTAGGTTTCCAAAATCAGCTCTCTGGCTAGCTAGATACAGGTGCGTTGTTAAAATGAAAGATTGCTCAAAATGAAGAGAAAGTGCTATGAAAGGGGAAAAAACTTGATCACTGACTGCTGCAACAAGAAAGGTTGAGTCACCAGATTGCCCACACTGAAATGGCGTGAGTGACAGAGCATTTCTCACAGCTCACAGACCTGCACCTTAACGCAGCAAATTACCATGTGACAAATTACTTCATCTCCAACGGCACCATGCAATCATAATGCAACACCAATATGTTGAGTTTCCTGTTTTGCAGGCGTAATCCTCCTCGCATCAGATGTCAATCGCACCAGACTGATTTGTCGTTACAGCGACCCTGTGAGCCAGACTTTGTGGATGGCATATTCAGCATTCCCATGAGGGTATGCAGCTTTCAATTGGATCAGGTGAGCTGTTTGGTTGCCTCGTGCTTATCGCCCCAGTATTACCGTGGCTGCATCCCTGGCAATAAACTGCATGTTTGGCCCCAGCAACAAGCCAAATTAGGGCATAAATCCCCCCAAAAGACGCTTGACATAACCCTTACAATGCCTCAAGCCACCGTGATTTACAGATTCAGTGTCGGAGAAGGGGGGGGTGGGGAATTGGCCTTCTTTTGCACCCCTTATTCAGCCTGCCTTATAAATTGGTGATTTTGGAACAAGAAAAGGCGGGGACGCCTGTCCATCTACCAATATATTTGCTTAATTTCTTATGCAGTGATCAATTTCACGGTCGAGCAGCTAAAAACTGCTTATCACAAATGAAATGGGGAGATGATTTGATCTGGCAGGGCTTTCTGCTGAAAGTGGCCTGCACACCACGGCAAATGAGGCATACGGGCCCTTATCCTCAATTATACTCCAAAGCTCTGGAACTTTGGAATGTACAATTTAATGCCAAGCCTAATACCAGTATTTACAAATTGGTCATGGTAAGTGCAGTATTGCAGTGACACACACACACACACACACACATACACACACATACACACATACACACACATATACACACACAGTTTGGCGTAGTGAACAACGCTGTGTATGCAAATATATTGGAGCATTGCAGAAGCGAGGCATTTCATGCACTTGGCTTTGATGTGCACGAGACAGCGTTGGCGGGTGAGGGGTAAATCTAGCTCCTTCATCCAAATCATTATGGAAGTGTGCTAGATGTACAAGTTCAGATTGAAAGACAAAGACAAGTGGAGATAGGGCTTGAATGCGCCTGCGTAGGAGGGGCAAGGCATTTGGTGTACTATTGATTATTGGTAAGAAGTAAGAAGGAACAAACTTTCCCAAAATTAACCTGACTGAATGATAACCAAAGGCTGTCCCGTTGCTCATATGTAACTTACAAATTGAATCAACTGTATTTTGAGCTCACTTGTCTGACCTTGGTATTGCAGGGAATGCCCTTGCGTTGGCAGAGCTCAATATGGCATTCAAGAGGCCGTTAAGGTGTGCTACTTAGTTATTTATTTGCTTATAATTTTGGTGCTCAATTCCTTCCAGAAAAGTTAAATCAGGTGTGGTGGTAGTAAGTTTCTCTAAGTTTCCCTAAGCGCACAAGCCTGTTACTCCTACTACTTACCGTGATTGGGAACAAAGAAGTTAAAATTCGATTCCCTTTGGCTGCAGGTCACGAGATGCATACGTAGTAAAGATGTGGGTGGAAAAAGTGGCTGGGGCGCGCGTTGTTTTGGGGCAGTCTGTGAACTTGGAGCAAGGAGGCAATCTGGTGGGAACAGGAATCACCGGTACAATTGAAATAGAATAGAAAAAAGTCTAACAAAACCCATAGGTGGTGTAAGCCCATACTTGCGCTGTCGGCCCCTCTCAGCCTCCCCCTTTGTCCCTGCCTTTTCCATAATCAATTTTGCTTTATCATGCTTTTGCGAATTCAAGTGTGAGATTACCCCACTTCTGTCAAGCAATATGTGCATCCGGCCTTCTTTGTCTTCATTTTTTAGCTAGGAAAAACACAAGGATGCTGCTTTTTCTTATGTTTTGGGACAAGATAACAGAGAACAGAACACAGTCAGCATGGTGAAAATTAGGCCACGTAGGGGCACCAGCAATAATTGCTCCAATGTAAATACAGCGACATTTGATATAGGGGGAGGGATAATGCCTGATAATGCTGCAAATTGTTTGTATTAACCCAGCCTACATAGCTCTTCTTTTTACTTTTTGGCCAAGCAAGTCTGCAACCCTACTGATTCTCACTGATGGCATTGATTTCACTTTTTTTCCTGTGGTGGAGGAATTTTGTTCTACTCAGATTCTTATTGGCTCCGTTTCCTTTACTAACGGGGGAGTGTTTTTTCACTGCATAGTAAAAAGGAATGAAAGGAAAAATTCTTCTACAAGATTTACTAGTGTTTGATACATTACCTGACAGGTAATCAACTCATCTTACACCTTATACTAATTGTGACTAGCAGGTGCTTGCTGCTGAGGCAATCATTGTGTGGCTCGACAAGAACTACCGGCCTATGCGGCTGCCCCCTGCAGAAAAAGCCGCGTTCTCCCAATTGTACAGTGAAAGGATATAACATAGCAAGTGTTCTGGTAATGCTCTCTGCATATTGAATGTCAACAACAGGGATTCGCTACCATACTTGGGATGCGGCACAGAGCAAGACAGCCTTTCCTTATCCATGCCGGTAGTGATTATACTATCTGCGTTCTTTTTCTTTTCTTATTCTTTTCTTGGTTGGTTTTGTGTCTGAGCATGTTGGTTCTTCAACATTAATTTCACTATCCTCCCTCGATCATGCTGGCTGCTATTACTTCCGGCAGGAATTTTGCTTAAAACTATTGCCCTCGCTCTTGCACAGCAGGTCGATGATCGCTTACATCTACAACCCGACGTTTGCTTTCCCCCATCACAAAATGATGACCGGCAGCCGTAATGTTAGGCTGGTGGGCTTTTGCTGATCACAGCCAGCAATATAAGATTGAGCGTCACCGTGACATTGTCTTTGGTGCCAATTACAATGCATTTGCCACCAAATTTACAGGTTTCTCAATCTGCCACCCAGTGTATGATGACACAAAAATGCTCAAGTGCGTGCAACATTCCCTACGATCTGCGATGTGTAGCAAGCTACCAACCGCCACCTTCTTATTTCTACCCAACT
>Ga0307947_1000741_pt1 | contig 24060 bp, 33 predicted proteins | sample OrgLakmetagen232_FD_201840 | JGI IMG/M metagenome (GOLD analysis project Ga0307947, IMG submission 201840) | Saline water microbial communities from Organic Lake, Antarctica - #232 | ecosystem: Environmental > Aquatic > Non-marine Saline and Alkaline > Saline | place: Antarctica: Organic Lake...
GAGGGTCCCAGAAAGTTAAACCCCCCCGACCCCCCCCCCTCCCGACCTTCTCCGATTAAACTCATTTATATACCAATTGATAGCTCTCAATCTTAGGATTCCGATTATAAAATAAAAAATACAATTGATAGTTGACGTCCAAAAGTTACAAGAACTGGCGCCTCCTGGTTCAGGTCCAATTTTTCTTGGGTTTGTGAGAGCTTTCCATGGAACTCTAGGGATGAAGCTGAGAGTCAGGCCTGCTTCTGTGATCATGCAGGCCTTGCATCATGACGATTTCTACGTGTACTTTACACAGTATCTTGTGACTAAGTGGACATGCAAATGTGCGCCCTATGACACATCCACAAGACAAAGGTCACCTGCGAGACAGAAGCGCAGAATCACACGCATGCATTACATCCACCAAATGAGCCTATCCTCCTCCTCCTCCTTCTCCTCCTCATCTCTCCCTCCTTTTACCTCAAATTGCAGAGGTTTGTTGATACGCGATGCTTCTTAATCGCTGTCCTAAGACCCCCTTCCCCCCCGTCCGAACCCCATTCATGCTTTAATAGAGTGTCACTCCTACATTGGGAGTTCACCACTTTGTTATCATAATCAACTGAAGTTGTGTTGAGGTACAAGGGCACTGCTCTTCAAACAAACAAACGACCGACAGTGTGTCTGAACCCCAGCAGCATGTGCATCTCTCACTCCACACGAGCATCGGTGCGCAATGGCAGCAGCAGCAGCGTAATATTGTGCACACACACACACGCACACGCACATACACACACACACGCAAAATCACAAACTCTCCGTGCACGTGCTTCACCGCACATAAATATTACCTGGTGCTCATATGCGGCCATCGCAGCTGCTGCTGCAACGGCTGCAGGGTTTTCACTCCCTAGGAGCTGCTGCTGCTGCTGGCTCTCTCCACCAGCCCAGAAAATGCTGTGTGTGTGCATGGGGTGCATAGAAGGGTGTGATTATGAGTGTGTGTGTGTGTGTGTGTGTGTGAGCATGTGTGGTGCATGAATGCATGCATGCGTGCATGTCTGTGACTAGGGACGTTCTTTTAAAGAGTCAAACAGCACAAGCGCTCACACATACACTCACACTTGAATTAGAAGCAGCCACACGCTTTGTCACTTCCAAAGTAAGCAGTTATGGCACATACACACACACTTGCAATGAGCATGTGAGTGTCCTGCAGTATGCCTACAAAAGTGCTGACAAGAGGCGCACAAATCAACACGCACGCACACAAGCATATGTGCACGCACACAAGCACGCACAGACACCTACACACACGCCCGCACGCATATACGCATACAAGCATATATGCACGCACACACACATACACGCACACACACACCTGGCATCCTGTAGCTGAGAGTGGCCACACTCTTGGCACTCTTGCGTGCGCATACGGCCCGTGCAGTTTACACAGAACACAGGGGGGGTGAGCATGTCATCGTCTTCCTCCTCTTCCTCTTCCTCCTCCTGCTCCTCTCCTTCACCCTCCTCATAGTCCTGCTCCTGTGTGCGTTTGAGTGCGAGTTTTTGTGTGTGTATGTATGTATGTGTGTGCGTGTGTGCGTGTGTCTGTGTATTTAACAGGAAGGGCAAGACAAATGTTAGAGCAACCTAACCATCAAGCTCTGCCATTCCAGCATTGTCCATCCTAATTGTCCTTAACACTGGCTTAGCGCACACAGAACACTTGCACACAGCGGCAAGAGGCAAAATTGCTTCCCGGCTCAAGATTTGCAAGTCTGTGAGGTGCTTGCCCAGAAAGTAGGATTAGTGCAACAGTATGAAACATTTAAACACACACATTTCCCCACATTTTATGGCAGTATGATGAATTCCAACAAATGCGTCAAAGATGGCCACAACCGAACTCACGTATACAGAAGCACGCACACCCAAACTCAGACACACACACGCGTACACGCACACACACACACACGTTCACGCGCACACACACTCACACAAACACGCACACAGACACGTGCGCTAACACAGGTACTGAAAACAAGGGGGCAAGGCACACACAGTAAGGAACCCAAAGCCTCACCTCATAGTCCTCTGGTAAGCCCCCCTCTTCGTCCTGGCCATCAGCGCCATATGAGCTGGTGTCAGTGCCCAAGCCCACATCCACCTAGGCAACATGCAAGTGTTTAGAGTTGTGATAGCGTGTATGTATGCGTGTGTATATGGGTGTGTATGTGTGTGTTCGTGTGTGTGTGATGGTTAGGGCATACAAGCAAATGTCGATGCCCAAGCCTGCATTTACCTGGGCAACGTGCGCACATATATGTGTGTATGTGTATGTGTGTGTGTGTGTGTGTGTGCATACGGATGTGTACAGCTGTTTCAGTTGAGCAATGAAAAGTAGCAGCGACAAAACGAGGTAGCATTCCACCAAATACTTATAAGAGACGAGCCAAGGTGTCTATCAAGGGTTTAGCAACTGCCAAGGACGGTGCTCTTGACTGAAGCGATATTGCAAAATGAAGGAGCTGACATACCAGGGTGGATTACGAGGGCTGCCTAGGATTTTTGAAAGCCTTGTGCACACACACACACACTCACACACACATTCACACACACACCCCTGTGTGCACACATTCTCACCCTGTTTCTACCAGTATGAACATGCCCAGAGTACGGCCTCAAACACACACGCACACATACGCTCCCCCCCAACACACACACACCTCCATGCCTTCCAGCCTCCTCCCACGCCCGCCTTCACCCCCTAGCCCCCCAAACAGCTCCCCTTCCTCGCTGCTTGTTGTAGTGGTACCGTGCTGCGCGTCCCCTTCAATCCCTCCCCCTGAAATTGCTCCCCTCCCACTGTCACTGCCGTACTCTTGACCTGAGGGAGCGTGTTTTCCTATTTGTTTGTGTGTATGTGTGTGTGTGTGTAGGTATGTGTGTGTATGTGTGTATGTGTGTATGTATGTGTAAACATGTGCATGAGAACTTGCGTGTATATGTATATGTTTCGGGTTTTGAGTACCTGTACATGTTATTATGTGTGCATGCGTGCCTATTTACGCACTCACGTTCACTCTCCTCCTGCCCTGCTACCACAAACTTGCGCTTTGGCTGCAGCAGCACCCCTTCCTCGCTGCTGGTGTCTTGCTCCTGTGTGTGTGCGTGTGCGTGTGTGTGCGTGTGCGTGTGTGTGTCTGTGTGTGTGTGCGTGTACGTGCGTATGTGTGTTGTGTGTGTGTGCTGAGGGGGGTGCATAGCTTTTGCGTCCTTGATCACATTTTTAGGCCACAATCCACACATACGTATTGCCTCTACGTGTCGGCATGTCAGTGCTTTTGAAACTCTCCTGAGCTCGTTGGCCAGCCAAGTTTCCAGTCATGCCCACAATCAGCATTTACTCACGACACGTAAACAGCCTACGCACGGCAAAATAGTATTGACACATCGTACCAGGTGGTTGAAGCCAGGGGAGGGGGATGGAGAATTGACGCTGAGGCCCACAGCCCCTCTGGCCGCGGCGGTGGGGGGGTCCGAGGTGGGGTGTAACACCTGTGTGTGTGTGGTGTGTGTGTGTGTGTGTGTGTGTGTGTGTGTGTGTGTGTGTGTGTGTGTGTGTGCACACGTGTGTGTGTGCACGTATGTGTGTGCACGCGTGTACACAAGAAATTGCATAAATGTGCACGCGTTTATGTGTATGTGCGTGTGGTTGCATTATGCAAGCGTGTATACAATATAATGTGTCATTTTAAGTTGTGCTTCCCTTGAGGGGCAACATTCCCTACCTGCAATTACAAAATCAACACACATGCACGCGCATACGCCCATTCACGCACGCACGCACACACGCATAGACTCAGCGGACTCACGCTTTTCTGACTGGCATACTCTCTTCATCATACAGCGCACCTGCCAAAGCAGGCCCTCCTCTTCATACACCAGCTTATTTGTAGAAGGAACTAGCAGGGGCTGAGAAGTGCCATTTGCTTCGCTGTCACTGCTGCTTGCCCTTAAAAACATGTCTGGAGCCATAATGCGTTCCCTTGTGCGCAGCCCGCAAGCTGGGACGGCTCAACGGGCAGCGCAGACTGCGTGATCGTGTGGTTGTATGTGTGTATGTGCGTGTGAGCGTGTAAGTGTATGTGTGTGTATGTGTGTGTATGTGTGTGTGCGTGTAAGTGTACATGTGTGTGAGCGTGCAAGTGTATGTGTATATGTGTGCGCATGCGTTCATGAGTTCTTGGTGCTTGCTTGTGTCAGCGCTGTGTGTGGACATTTGCATGCACGCACGCATACATGCGAGCATAATTTCACGGGAATGTACGTCTGCCTTTGTATGTGCTCACATGTATGCGCATTTGCATGTGTTTACACAATGTATATATAAAAGTATATATGAGTGTGTGTATCTGTTGCTTTTATTGTGTGCACATACGTGCTCATGTGCATGTGCATGCATTTTCGTGTGTGGTTGTATGCACACATACAATGTAGGTATACGCACGTGTGTGTGTGTGTGTGTGTGTGTGTGTGTGTGTGTATGTGTGTGTATGTGTGTGTGTATATGTGTGTTTCTATTGCTTTTTTTGTGTGCACCTACGTGCTCGTGTGCATGTGCACGCATTTTCGTGTGTGTTTGTATGCACACGTACAATGTATACGCACATACGCACGTGTGTGTGTGTGTGTGTGTGTGTGTGTGTGTGTGTGTGTGTGTGTGTGTGTGTGCGTGCGTGTGTGTGTGTGTGTGTGTGTGTGTGTGTGTGTGTGTGAGCACGCTGCTCTTTGCATTTGCGCGTGCATGCACACAAGCAACCCACCTTTAGATGCCCATGTATAGCCCGGCCCTGTGTGTACGTGCAGGTGTGTAAGTGCAGGAGGGATTGCAGGGCCTTTGCTCACATGCGCCGATTGATCTTGTCTTAAACGTATTTCCAGCCTGGTATGGCAGCTTCTTTCTACTCTCCAACGGTCACCAAAAGCATTCTTTGCATGGCGCTAAGGCTCAAAACTAAATGGAAGTCATGTTCAGGGAACCACTCCTCCTCTTCCCCCCCTTTTTCATGTACACAACACAACAAGAAGACCACCTCCTTGTTGTGTCTCCCAGGAGCGTGACCACCGAACAGCTTCCTTTCCGAACATTCTACTGACTATTGAGCAATTTGCACTCCTGCAATTTGCATTACCAAGACCCATGTTCACTTTGCGTCTTGCTGCACGCCGTACCTCCTAACGCAAAGGCGCGCGTTCTTCAAGCTGCGACCTTTTGTACCTCTGCAATTTCTATAAAATTAATAAATAAACTTCTACTAACAATCGAATTTCGCTATGGATGATTGACGGGCGAAGAAAGTCACACACCCCGTCCGCCACGTCTGTGCAATGACAGATTACAATTGCTTAAAAATTAAAGATGGCGTTGAAGGCTTTCGAAATCGAGGCAACATGCCACCAATGTTATTAGGACTTCCCCAAGGCCTGTTTAGAACAAAAAGTCTACTTGCTTTCCTGGGACTGCTTTGCAAAGTCAATTCCGGCGTTGATGGATTTCATCAGATCGGGCATCATCAATTTCAGGCCCTCCTTCTCGTAGTCAGTCAGGTTCTCCAGGCCAAACACCTTCTCCACACCTGGGCATATATAGATAGTTGAGAGGAAACCGCTTTGACATCATGGGCTGATCGGTTCGGGAACTAACAAGGTTTGTGAAACTGAGTTCAAACAGTTTGAACCCTGTGGTTTCTTGGTGAAAGTACTGCATAGCCGCACGGGTGAAGACGAGCTCGAGCAGGGGCCTTCGAAATGGCACAAACCCTGAAGTAAATGGTGGCGCTGCGCTTGGGGAACCCTAGGTCGTGCAAGTCATCATCAGCAAGTCTCGTGTGAAGAGGCATGGCAGGTGTGTGCTAACTTCCACAGCTATAAAGACCTTATGGGTGATGCAAGATGTGGGTAGCTGCCCTGAAAGCCTAGTGGCCCGTGGTCAGGCCAGACTCTTCGGGGTCGCGGGTTCGAATCCGCCTGGTAGCGTGAGTACTTCGCTGTCCGACAGCAATGTCTCCGTTTCCTTAATCCATGCTTGTGGTGTTAATCACCCCTGCATAGTTTTTCTATTTCTTTATCTATTCAAGATGTGGGATGTCTGTTGGAACTTCCTGAAACCTGCCATTCTCAATCCCGTGCAGCGCTTGCACCGAGAACACGTCATCACAACAACAAGTGACCGGAATGCAATTGCGCTCTAGAGAAATTGTATTTAACTTCCTGCTCGTCGCGAAAATGCAACAACGTGACCCCGCTCGGGAACCAGGCTTGCATTCCGCGGCATCGCCAAATGCTTTGGGCAGGGTCCAGTGTCTTAAAATTTAGTCTTCTTTTTGTTTGTCTAGTTCTTATGTCCAGGAGCTCAAAAATGGTGCCTCTCTCCAACCAGGGCATTGTACGACAATCGGAAAGCACCATCCTTCTCAGCATGAGCTTCTCACTCGATTTGGCGAATAAAAGTTTTGGGAGAAAGCCAATCTTTTCTAAGCTATAAGACTCTCAATTTCTTTAGCAATCCATGAGCCCTAGACACTTTGTGTCCTAGGGTTCCAACAACACTGGTTGACATTATGGTCGACCTGGAACAGTTTGCGCAACAGCAGGACACTCACCCTCTGTGCTGAGCTTGACCTTGCTGGCAAAGTAGGGGGCCTCGGTAATGTTAGAGTCCACGTAGCAATACTCGTGGGTGGGGGTGCCTGCAGGTCCAAGCAACAAGGCGTGGCAACCAATTTAGTGTGCCAGTTATGTACGGGGTCGGCGAGAACCATTTACTCACCGAGCAAATAACCATATACCTATCCCCACGCCAAACATACCCTTTACAAACCATATAAATAGGGTTCTGGCCATCTCAAAAGTTGACCCCACCCTAATAAAGGGCAATTCCAGACATGCAACATGGCTCAAGCAGCACGTATGTGCAGGCACCACATTGATATAAAGTTATCCGGTCGCTTTCTTGAACAAGGAACACGCAGGACCGCGCCCATTGTCGTCTATGTTCAACACCATCAGCCAACAGACCCACCGTTCAAGCCGCGCAGGACAGAGTCGGCGAACAGGGCTGCTGCGTAGGCCATGGACAGCGTGGCTGAACCCTGCAGGAAACAGCGTACAAAACAAAGGAGACATTCAAAACGTGGACTGACACAAAATAAGCTTCGGTCACACACACACTCAGCCGGTGTTTCTTCTGGCCTGGGAGAAGCATTGCAACAGTGATGGCTGAGACCAGGCGTCCGTGCATTGTGTCGGCCCATTGCGCCACTGTAGCCACGTATGATTTGGCCCTGTTTGCTTCTTAGGAAACGTTAAAAAACTAAAAGCGTTCATAGAATCGTATCATAACACACACGCATCGTATTTAAATAAAGATTTAAAACCGCTTTCTGTCATGGGAGCCGCAAATGGCCACAAAGCCCAAACACCTGACTATTCACACATTACTCATTGCACTCACCCAATTCTTGTATTTTCCTTGTGTTTTTGTCTTTAACACTACCCCTTGCCATTTGTGGCAGGCACCAACTCAGAGCCTCTGTTTCCTGACACAGAACATCATTTTGCTGGTTCACGATTGGATTGGTCCCGTGAGGTCCCAAGCCCACAACCAAACCCACCTTGCCGGCCTTGGCTTGCACCACCTCCGTGCCTCCATCCTGGGTACGCTTGGTAAGGGCCTCCAGCTCCTCCTGGCTCAGAGATACCTTGGGGGTGGCCTGCATGCATAACATAGTGGAGAGACTGATGTGTGAACTGCACACACGCACACACGCACACAAACACGCACTTACTCGCACGCACACACATACTCACTCACGCACAAGCACACGCACCCCCCCTCCCCCCTACACACACACTCTCAACCCACCTGGGAGAACAGGGGCAGGATGGTGGCACCTGCGTGACCGCCAATGACAGGCACGTCCACGTTGGCCACGTCCAGGCCCTTGAGCTCAGCGTAGAAGGTCTTGGCACGCACCTGCTCAGTGGTGCGTGCATGTGTGTGTGTGCGCGTGTATATGTGTGTGTGTGTGTGTGTGTGTGTGTGTGTGTATGTGTGTGTGAGAGTGTGTGTGCGTATGCAAACGAAAAAGTGCGAGTGTATATGTGCACGACATGCAGTGGTTTAGGCCACAATCTCAACCTGTGTGAGTCACAACTCTGGCTGCACCGTTGGTTGGCATGAGTGTCTAAGAGCACGCGCAGGCATTCATTCCTACATAAAATGCAGCTTTTAAACACATGCAAGCTGCAAGTGTGAAAGGGAGCCATCATCGCAAGCAGTGCACACAAACGCGCAAGACACGAACGCTGCACTACGCACTAAAAGGGTATTGACGCCCGTGTCCTTGTGCTTGTCGTACACATCAAAAATGACAAACCGGCAGAGCACATAGCACAAGCACAACAGGCACGCCAGACGCAACTTGCGCAACACCACGTACCACGTCCAGGGTGGTGACACCCATGACCTTGCGCTTGTCGTACACGCCCATGGCCTTCAGGCACTCCGCAGCGATGGGGACGGTGGAGTTGACAGGGTTGGAGATGATGTTCAGGATCGCCTAAAGACACAGGGAGCCAACCAAACGAGGTGTTGTTTCGGTAAGCCTCTAGGCCTGAAATATGAAAGATCTCACGGAGAAGGCCGCAGTTCACCCGCCAAGCCTCCCCATTTCAGGTGGTTAGCATCTCCTCCCGAGAGCATCATGCCAGGTTTGTAGGTCAAGTGAGGGAGAGGAGACGTCCAATACCTTTAATGGGGGGAAGCTAGACGTCTGTATCCTGCTCAAGCTCCCCCAACAAGATGCAAAGGGGCATAGGCAAAGCACATGAACGAAGAGGGACATTTATTCCATCGGTTTGCCCAGGAAAACACCTTGGCAAAGAAGTGCGTGCCCATCTCCACATCCCTTCCTAACATGATCATTTGTGTTTGAAGCCTCCTGCTTACGGTATGCTACAAGTACACTCTTGACCTATGACATATCAGTGTAGCTAGTCCTGCAACACTGTGAAGAAAGGCATCACGCTAGACAGGCTGAAACTCCCAGCAGCAAAGGAAGACCTTTAGGAAAAGCGTGATGCCCTTCTTCACATGGAGGTGAGTGACATTGTGTAAGACCTTTGCATGGCAATGACCTCCACGAGAAGAAGGGCGTCACGACAGGCGTCTACTAGGCTGATACTTCCAGCAGCAAATGCCTTAAATACCCTGCAACCTCAGTGGTTGCAAGTGACCGGCAGATGACACCCCTACGACATGAAACAGAGGCATCCAGCAAGCTTCAACCAAGAGTGGCAAGTTTTCTTGGCTTGATTAAGCCTGCTTTGCGCCTGGCATTTCGGTGCCTCATAAGGCATAAAGTTGTCATTCAAGGCATGAAACTGTCACACTAGACAGGTGACGTCCAAGCGTGGGAAGCATTGGAGCCTGATACGCGCAATAAGCACTTAACCCTGGTGCGTGATACACTTGTGCGTGGCTCACTTGTGAGCGAAATACTTAGGCATAACACACTTACTCCTGGTGCGTGCCTTCCCACAGCCTCCACAAGGCCCTTAACGATGCCTGCGTTGATCTGCAAGCGAAACGAGGAAGTAGTACTTACTGGCCACAGCTGAGGGTGAGGACTGCACTGGGCACTCATAGTCAGATGAGTGTGGGGGAGCCTTTGTTACGGCTTGTCATTCTACGAGCAGAACAAGCTCAAATGAGAATATGGGTATGCTGCAGAAGCGGAGGAGTTCGTTACAGGAGCAAGCACGAACAAACCGAAGAGATGCCAGCAAGCAGATCACAGAAGGTGTACTAGTACCCGAGTATTAAGCTTTGGACACGCACACAGGAGGAACGAGCCTTGTGCTGTGCAAACAACAGAGGCCGACTGGATGACCCGTATGGCAAGTACATAGGCATGGTGAGTACCAGCACTTAGGCCAGAGGACTTATGTAAACACAATTGTTATGTACGTGTGTGTTGTGTGTGTGTGGTATCTGAATCACCTTGAACAGATCGTCGCGGGTCATTCCAGGCTTGCGAGGAACACCGGCTGGCACGATGACCAAGTCACAGCCACGTACGGCCTCAGCCAGCTTGTCCTGCTCGTAGCCCTGCAGGTGTGCAATGAGATGATGATGGAGCAACATTAGTACGTGTGTATGTGTGTGCGTGTGCGTGTGTGTGCGCGTGTGTCACTGTGTGTTACATCTGCACGCATGTGAGTAGATCGGTGCGTGCATGCAACTTTGCAGGTAATAAGGCACGCCTTTGAGACATGCTTAACACAGACTCTCTATCATAGGCACAGTATAAGAAACTGACAAACCTCACACGTACCTTGACCTGGGCCTTGGTGTTGCAGTGGCCCACATCAGCGGCCACACCTGAGAGTATTACATACACATGCTTGCACTGAGAAGTTTGGACATGTGCCACTTTTCAAACTAGCAATAGTGAATAGCAAAAGGCGATGCTAAAACAGGGTGACTATACTAACACATGCGCACACACACCTGGGGTTCCAGCGATATCGTACAGAGCTAGGTGTGAGACCTGGCTGTTCAACTTGAGCAGCAAAGACAGGGGCTGACCAATGCCGCCACCAGCTCCGAGCACAGCAACCTAAGAAAAGCAGGCATGCATTTGCGTGCGTAAGTGTTCAATACATGCCACAACCAGCTGACGCGCTGCATGCTTGCACACAATATTCATTGAACACTCACTTTAGCGGAGGCGTTCACATGCATGTGGCGTGTACAACAACGCACATGAACCCGCAAGTCAATTGATAGCATGCGAATTTTTGAGCAATACAAAAGGTTGTTGTTGCATGTGTTTTGCATGTTGTGTATGTGCGGTGTATGTGTGTGTGTATGTGTTGTGTGTGTGTTGTGTGTGTTTGTGCGTGTGTGCGTGTGTGTGTGTGTGTGTGTGTGTGTGTGTGTGTGTGTGTGTGTGTGTGTACACGCACACGCAGTCGTAAGGATGGGCGCAGAGGCGTGCATGCTGAGAAGTGAACCCGGCTGTGAGCATGCAGCAGGATTGCGCTTGATGGCAGACTCAGGACCTGCTTGATGAGGCGTGTGGGGAGTGCGCTCTGGCTTTTGGTGGGCCCGGGCCTCCAACAACCGTGGTGTGTACTGTTTGTGCGTGATGCGGATGGACTGCCTTGCCTTGCTCATCGTAACCGAGAGAGAAGAGGAGATGCTCATCGCCCGAATTGTGGCTGACCCCCCAATCATTGCCATAAAACCCACTTAGAGCCAGCGACTTGCCATACCTTGCGTCCAGGGGCATCGCTGGCAAAGGTGCGCTGGGCGGTTGCCAGGGGCGCAACGAAGCTTGAACTCGCAGCGGGGCTCAGCGCCTTGGCTGCCAGAAGGGCACTACGCATGATGGACATTGTTTTCGCCAATTATATAATGTGAAGACTACTCCTCCAAAAAGTCAGACCAGTGTGCTTGCAAGCAATATGTATTTTTAACTTTTTAGGATTGATTAATAGCAACACATTGACGGCCTGACAAGGTCTTCCTTCGATGCTTCGCTGCCTATATTCCCATCCCTAACCCCACCAAACTGATGTCCAGTGCCCCAGACCTGGACAAGGTCATTGCCCTGTTAACGGGCCCTAACAGCAAAGCCCTCCATGACAGACATTTGTCTGCCGTGGAAAGACTGTGTTCTCAAAGCACGAACTTTGCCATACGGGACCTCCCCAAGGTTCAGCAAATCCTCGAGATTACGCTGAGGCTACTCCTTAAAGGCATTCCAGGGTTCCTGCAACCAGCCGTGGGCCTTTTGAGGTGTGAACAGCGAAACCTTTGAATGATGCACCTGTTCGCATGCCCACCGGTGTGACGCGCCATTGGCGTGTCCGTACTCATGTAACGCCTTCACTTCACAAAATGTAGGGTGCTGTCTAAGCCTTTTGTGAAGAAAACAGCCACAGACGAGTTCAGATTGCTGGGCAACATCTCCAACATACTGGCGTGCATCGGCAGCATTTTTACCACTCCTGGGTACCCAGCAGACTTGCAGCTCGCTGCCTCTGAGGTAATTGACAGCATTGCCTCGCTTCCACATTTCACCAGAGAACAAAGACGATTGACTCACGTACACACCACGCCGTGTGCAAACAGCAATTTCCCATTTGTCTCAAATTTCTTCATTCTGATGGAACAGCAGACCGGTTTGTCACCCAGAGCTAAATATGGAAACACACGTGCATATATAATAACCACAATTTTAAGCCCTTGCAAGCACAGCGCAACGCTATTACCTGATACATATAGTCAGCAGATGGTGCTTCATAACCCGCTTCTTTTGGCACCTTGCAAGTGCATCTGTCGTTCAACTAAATTTATTATCTGTGGCATGTAGTTTAAGACCCTTCTATAATTGTAGGCGTTCACATCTACTGTTTTGGGCGTGGCTGGTGATTATCCATCACTGTTCACCACTGCTGTTGTGTTGTGTTCCATCAGCTCCTCATCGTCTTCGCGAGCGGATATGGGCAGCGTCCCAGCTTGTTGGACAAGGTACCTTCAGTGGAGCAGTTAGAAAGTGGGGCGAGTGCACGCCAGTACCACACTAACCAAATGTGAGTGGCACGGCACCAAATGAAGATGTGCCATCATTAGCACGGTTGCTAAATGGTCATCAGTTCAAATTGTCCCTAGAGCTGCGGAGGCAGCCTGTCTGCAGAAGATCAGACAAGAAAACGTTTAACTTTATATTATTGTGCAGTAAAGACTAGTAAATGGTTTTCAAGCTAAACCGTGACTGCTCATGGTACCTTCACATGAGCACATGCACCCAGGTGATCTGCAATTATGTGTTGACACGCCAGGTGACGTGTTGTTTTCCTTTTCAGTGAAAGCAAGGCACGGTTTGCGGCACCCTGTGCAGGCTTATCAGCAGCAGCGGCGGTAAAACAACAAGGGTACACACTGTCTTTGCATTTGACGACCTGCAGGCTCATCAGCAGCAGTGGCGCGCTGTGTGCTGTTGTACAAGGCTTAGCCACTGCTGTCACAGCAGGGGATGAGGTAAGGCCTTTTCTCAGACGATGTCTGTGCAGCACTCGGTTTTCCCTATAATGATAGCAGTGCTGCCCTTCATTGACAGCGGTGCAAGGCAAGCTGTGGCTTCTTGATCGTTGTCACCCTGATAACTAGCTTAAATAGATAACAAATTACACAAAACTCTGTGCGCTTTTCTTCTGACATCTTCATCCATGCGTCTCAGTTGGAACCGTAAACGTCAAGGAGCATGCTTTGGTGACTTAAATCGGTTCCTGAAGTAGGCCCCTGTCTTATCATTTTCAATCTCTCAGTCACCTTCCTTACCCCCTGATTCCATGCAGATCCTGATGAGGCCATCATTTGCATACTCTCCTTTCCCTCCCCTCATTGCCCACAGATCCTGATGATGTCCCTCACCCTCGTGGCCTCCCAGATTTCCTACTTCCCAGACAACGCACACGCCCTGCTCAAAGCAGGGCTGCTGCACAGCCTGCCCTACCTGCTCTCCTACGACTACAGACACCCCCTCACACCTGTGGCTGTGCAGCTGCTATGGAACCTGCTGGACTTTGCCTCGGTGGCAACGAGGGTGTGTGTGCGTGTATGTGTATGTGTGTTGGTTTGTGGGCAGTGCGTGATCGGGTTTGTGGGTGGCAGTGTCTTGGAGTTTAACTACGCTAGGACAAAAATTGTGCTGCGTGCATGTGCTTGTGAGTGGCATGTTGGTGTTAGGCTGATGTCTGTGGCTGGGAGTGCGTGGGTGAGAATGCTGTGGACGCTACCTTTGCGGCAACTAAGACTCTTCTCTTTGACGCACATATAAGACAGTAATTTCTAAATCGCTGCTTGGCCTTTTCCCTCCCAAACATTTCCCTTACTCTGCATGACTCCAAACTGAGAGACAATGTTTCAGGTGGACATGATCAGAATCCATGGTTGTGCTCCACACGACTGTGTGTGTCTTCATTTTTGTGTGCACATCAATTTGCAGTCCATGTTTCTGTGTGCACATCAAATTGCACAACGAGATGTACTTTTGAGCCAAACGCCAAGGGGACGAAATATGTCTACGCCTGCACCAACACACACTCACTCACACACAGACACGCACACACAGACACGCGCAAACATTTACACACATGCATACCCAAGCATTCACACCAATACACGTAGGTTGGGCTGGTGACAACCCCTGCAACAACACGCCTTCAGCAGCATAGCCCTACCCTTACATGCATGTGCCCAATACCCAAGCATTTACACCAATACACGCAGGTCGGGCTGGTGACAACCCCTGCAACTCGCCTTCAGCAGCATATTCAGATCCTCCCAGTCCCAAGGCATAGACGGGAGGGTGGTGGTGCAGAGAGCACTGCCCCTGTACAATCCGGCTTACGATCCCAGCATGAGGGGCGGGCCAAGTCGAGATTTGGGGAAGATTACTCAAAGACCACTGTTCAAGGTCAAGGAGAGGTAAGGTGCCCTCGTACATGCACGCTTTGTGTACATGCAGGTCCACTTCTAGGCACGAGTGTGCATGTGCTCACATTCCATGCACACACAAAAACGCACGCCACCAAGAGCATTACTCATGCACACATACATACATGCATACATACATTCACACACAACACCCGTAATGGCATGTACACACAGGAGCAGATGCATAGGCAAGAAGACGTAGAGCCTATGAGTCACTCGCAACCTGCACAAGAAGCCAATCCTGAGCTGCAGCCCAGGTGGGACGGTGAATGAGGAGGGGGGGGAGCTGTACGAAGGAGGATATAGGGCGTATGTGAAACAAGGCAGATTTGTTTGTTTAGATGTGGGGGTATGGCAGGTGGGCAGGCAGGTTGGCGTACTAGCAACCACCTGGGATCCTTCCAGATTGTACATCATCAAAAGCCAAACCTCTAGCTATTAAATGCAAGCTATAAATGCAAGGAGGGAGCGTTACGCTGATCTGACCGATGATAAGAAATACCACCAGATGGTAAAGTATAGGCAATGCAAACAGGGCTGCTTGGAAGGGAAAACACACACACTCGTTTCCTAAAATTCATCAGTGACTTGAAACTCACTAACCATCATCAACCACTGTTTCTGCAGGACGCCTAGATCGCATCAGGCAGGGGTCTGCAGCAGCCACACCTCCATCCTCCCTGGCCTAGCTGCCTCATTGACTTCTTTATTCCGCACAGACCTGCTGCATGTGAGTTTACGTAGGGCGAAAAGGAGGCAGTGGGCTGGAGGGGGGGCTGTAGATTGAAGGAGGATTGAGGGGTCCAACACTGTTAGTGTTTCATTCTTTAGGTACTTGCACTCGCAGCACCCAAGCAAACGTACATTCAAGCTCCCAAGCGGACATGCATTCAAGCATACACATTCAAGCAAATGTATATTACGTTCAAGCACCCAAGCAAAGGGAATTGCAGATCCTGGCTCCTAGCTGCCTAGCTGCCTAGCTGCCTAGCTCCTAGCTGCCTAGCTGGTGCATTATCACAGACAAAGTGCGCGATATTTGCATGTGTGAGGCCCTTGCATATGCACACACGAGGTGATTTACACATTCACAAGCATGTAAGGTTTGCCTGTTCCAATTCCAGAGTGATCGCATGTGATGTGAGACATTGCCACAAACGTGCTTCATTTGAGTTTGTAATCCAAAGTAGATTACAGTGCCTAGAAATTGAACTGCAAACATGCCGCGTGTTTTAGGGAGAACCAGGGGGATGTTATGATGTTATACTGAAACAAAGAGCGAGGGTTAGTTGACCTGCACAGTACTAGCAACACCAAAACGCAAGTGAAGGCTGACAAAGCTGTTACACATGAAATAAACATGGCTCATGATTCGTGGCCATGGGCGCAACAGTTGTGAGCAAGGCACTCACACAGAATAGCTCAAACATCTGTGAGCACCACCTCAGCCAGCTCCCATGTGTGCACATGCGTGCTTCTAGGCAGGTGCTTGAATGCGTCAACCAAATCACAGCAGCAACTCTGTGCATCATTACCCAACAGCCATGGTTTCAGTGGATGATCCCCTTTATCTGTTTAATCCAACTTCAAGGAACCAGGCCGCTCTGCCTGTACTTAATTACACACACATGCACACACGCACACACTCACGTACACATACACACACTGAACACTCGCTCATGCACGTATGCATACACAAAAATTACACATCCACAACGCACACACTCACCCACATGCGCCCTCAGGGCTTCCGCATGGTCGACAAAGAGCTTCGGAACGACCTCGTGGTGGTGTGCTCTCTCATCATTGGGAGTGACCACATTGAATCTGCTCCGCCTGCGTCTTCTCCCCCTTCCTGCTTCCAGGGCACTTTGACTCCAGGTGCTCACATGCTCGCTCATTAACAGTATAGCACGTGTGCACCGATCAAGACGCGTACTTTGTCTGACAAGATTGCATATAACTTAGTTTACTTTAAGAACAGGCAAGCAGTCATACTTCTTGACTGAAGGCCTTTCTAGTAAACCTTGTACAAGATTGTATAAACACCCAAGCAAACATCTGCACTCGCCGGGCTACTTCTTGTCTGGCTGGTAGTTTGTGTGCTTTGGAGGTTGCACAGACGGACCAGGATGCATGCTTGTCTTTGTGAGCAAGGAACAAGGAACAAGAAAGCAAGCAGGATCAATGGGTGGATGTTGAACCAGGCTTGTGTGTTGCAATAAACAATGTAATAAATAAGCCGAGTTGCTCGCATGTCAGAACACAATCAAACGTAGCACACATGTACATACAAGCGCGCACACACCGACCCTTGCACACATGCACACAAACACACGCCAACGCACACGCACACACACACACACTCACATACCAACGCACACAGGCATACACAAGCATGCACACAAACATACACATACACACACCCTTGTCTGTTCACATGTTTCCATACAACATGTAACACATACAATAATCACACACACACAACACATTCCAGGCTTGATTAAAGAGGAAAGTGAGCTGTTGCAGCTTTGTAGCACAGAATTTGTAGAGGCTGCACGGGAGGCAGGCCTGTTTGAAGCCCTCCTTGCTGTGGGCACCTCTCCAGGTGTGTGTGTGTGCGTGTAAGTGTGCGTGTGTGTTTATGGATGGGTGGGTGTGGGCGTGAGTGTGAGTGTGAGTGGGTGGGTGGGTGCGTGTGGGTGTGGGTGACCAGTGGGTGGGTGCGTGTGGGTGTGGGTGTGGGTGTGAGTGAGCGTGAGCGTGTTGGTGACACAGTGGGTGGGTCGTGCAACGATACATGTGCATAGCAGTAGTTATATGGGCTGCCTTACTGGGCACACCTTATTTTGTAGGCACACGTTAACTTGTGAGCTGTGTGTCAATTTGCAAGGGTGCAGATGTATTTCTTTATCTGTAGACCCACTCAACTTTTTTCAGAGTTATGATGAAATTGTCATAACTTACAAGTCATTCAATCAATTCCATGACAGCTTTGTCATTGCACACACATACACACACATACAAACAAACACACACAAACACACTCACACGCACACACATATATACACGCACGTAAACCACTCACTCACACGCATGTGCGCATGTACACAAAACTACAGAGCTGGGTTTGCCTGAGCATGAGGGCCTGGTCAAAGCTTGGGCCCTGAGCACCGAGGAGCTGGACTATGAGCTTAAACAGCTGGCATGGAGGGTGGTGGTGGCAGGGTGCGTGGTTGGGAAATTTTTTGAAAGGGGAAGGGTGCATGCGCGTGAGCGTTTACGCGTGTGTGTGCATGCGTGTGTACGCGTGCATCTGTGTATGTTGAGGTTTATGCATCTATGTATTTTAAGGCATTATACATATAGCTGATTACATAGTCTGTGCTTAATACAGATAAGTGTTGTTAGTATTTACGTGAAGAACATACTGATAGGGATTGCGGGTACATATCGACATCCTTGTTTGGCACATTGTAGTAATTCACAATGCTCTCTTTCGCTTCATGCTGGGATGTTACATCAGCAGGATTTAAAGAGCGGCCCCATTACACAAGTTTGGACTGTCAAAAAATCCACGGCAACACACTTTTGCAACCAGGGTGCTATCCATTACAGTTATAATCCTCACTACATTTATAATCCTCAAACACAAAGCACCAAACTTGATATTAGTTATAATGGAGTCAGGAGGGAGGATTTCTCACAACTTTTTGGCGGCACGTGTCAATCCCGATATAAATTACATATTCATAATCCTGGCGTCCAGAGCTATCAATTGATATATAAATCAATTCTGGGGGGTGTGTGGGGGGGGTCATTTATTTTTTTGGGGCGGTTCTTTAAACTGTCGAGGGGGGCCCCAGAAGTTTTTTTGGGCCACTCCCACGGAATTTTAATTGTATTTTTGGAATCCTCAGCTCAAGCCCAGTCGAATGGCACCCTTGTTGGGTGATTTGATTAAAGGGGGGGGTCTGGGTGCCTGGTCATAGAAATGCATGGAATGTCCCCAAGTAGGCCGCGGGGGTGTGTTCAGACAAATTACCAGCTATTGATTTCAAACTTGCAGTTTACGCGTTGTATTATGCATAAGTTGCATGATTGAAGTAAGAAAGTGATTTGGCATAGGTTTTGGCTAAATTTGTGCACTGAACAGGTGGTCAGTGCAAGAGCGTGCGCAAACCAGTTTTTGCCCTATAGCTTGTCAGGTTTTGCATTATTTGGCATGATAACTATGTAGGCAGATAGCTGCTTGAATTCTGAGCAGAATGACACCCTTTTTATTTATGTAGGGGGTTAGGAAGGGGGTTTGGGGGGTGGGTGATCATTTTGGGCCGGAGGCCCAAAATTTGGACGTGCCTGTCTACGAATATTTTATAGCTCCCTCCTGATGGAGTAATAATTCAAACTATCGCTCTGTAATGAGCCCGTCCTGTGCTTTAGCTGTACCAGGTAAAAAGGGTTCAGGTGTTCACTGATTGAAGGGTTACGTGTATGCCCCACACACTTAAAAGTAAAGTATTAATAAAAGGGCGCGCTAGCAACAAATAGTCTTTACTCAGCTCGCGAAGAGTAAGACTGAGTAAAGACTGTTGATTGCAGCCCTGCAGCGGCAATCTCGCAAGGGGAGTCGCTGCGGATTAAAATTTAAGAAGATTACAGCTTGAAGCATATAATTTAGTGTACCTATGTACAACATCTATAAGCCTAACATCTTATTAAGGATGTATGACACAGTACTGTTCTCTTCTGTGGAGATGAACACTGCAGACGTGATTTGAGCTTACAACGTAGAGACACAGTTGAGTACCTACAAACACAAAAAATGCAAGGTTGTATAGAATATACACATGTGTGTGCAAGGGTGCAGCTGACAGTTGAGGTTTTGTGGCCTTGACTGCTCAAGCTCATGCAACGTTGCTGGACAGTTGGCACGTACACTAAAGCGCCAATAAAATAATTTATCGGCAATGATTCTGTACACATATCCAGGGTCGGTCAGAACCATGCATGCAATACATATTAAGGGTTGGCCAGAACCATATATTTACGGCATATGTCCGGTATCTTTGGCAGGGAAATTACCAAATATACAGCCAAATACGGCGTGGTTTATACACGGTTTCAACCAACCTTACATATGCAAAGTATGTAAAGTTGGCCAGAACCGTATATATACACCGTACATGACCGTATACTTGGTGGTTTCCCTGCCAAAAATACCGTGTATACACCGTATAAATATTGATCTGGCCAACCCTAAAAGTATGACCCCGTGTGCACAGAAGCTTCCCTCTGTGCTTAATTAGCTCTGGATCGTTCTGGCCAACCCTACGCATGCCCTAACACCATTGAGACCCGGAGCTCACAGTAGCGGTCTGTGCACACAATTCAGAGCTGTCTGTGCACACGAGTCTGTGCACACAGTCTGTGCACACAGAGCTCACAGTAGCGGTCTGTGCACACAATTCAGAACTCACTCAGAGTCAAAACTAGTTAACCCTGCCGTTTTGCAAAATCACATAATACATTGGGTGTGTGTGTGCGTACCAGGTGGGGTGGTTCTCATCAAATCTGTAGTCTGCAGCACAGGCCTGCAGTTCCTACACGCACCACTCTCCTACACGCACCACTCTCCTACACACAAACGCTAAAAACGCTAAGGCGCGCAATCTACCCCGCACTGACATGCCACGTGGCGCTTCTGTTACATGCACAGGTGTGGGCATGCAGGGCTACAGTGGGCCGACTGATGCTGCTCTGTACCAGCATAGCCCTAATGTCAATCATGCCAATCGACCTACCGTATCTGCATGCGCAACAATGCAGTGCTCCTTTGTGCTCGCTGCACCATTACCCGTAAGCATGCGTGCACATACACACACACAAACACAATGACCTGCTGCAACATGCATTGCTTGCTCTACGTGTGCAGGTGTGTGCATGCAGGTCAACAAGAGAGCTGGCTGATGCAGGATGCCACGCGTGCGTGGGCGTTCGTGCGGGCCCTGCTTGCTTTTGTGGAGGAAGTGCCTGAGGCTGCCCCTAACACCTCTCTACGGGCTGCTGCGCACACAGTGCAGGTGTGTGCCTGTAAGCAAAGCGTGCTTTGCTGCTGGAGGAGTACGGGAGTGTATGTGTGTGTTTATGTGTGCACGAGTATGAGCTAGCTTGTGTTGTGTGTGTCTCAACAGTCTCAACGTTCCAGCAGGAAAAGGTCAAAAGGCAAACACAGCCGAAAACATTCATTATATGCAGCACAGTGGCATGCGCTCAATTCATTGTGGAGCTGCGTGGCACCCTCCATCCCACAGTTTCACACTCTTTAGTGCCACGCAAATTGCACCTGCAATTTATATTGCACACCAGCTGTGACAGCTCATGCAAAACCACACGACAGTCCTCACAACAGTTCTCACAATATTTCTCACGACAATTCTCACTATGTACTCCCCCCGCAGCGTCGTTGGTCGGCTGACCAAATGGATGCCCTCAGAAGTGCGGCATTGGCGAGGCTGCATGCCATGGCTCCCTTATGCCCCGAGGTGTGTGTGTGTTTGTGGATGTGTGTGAGTGTGTGTATTTGTGTGTGAGCACGGGTGAAGGGCAAATATATTTGTGTACGCGTGCACGTGCGTTGGACGCGTGCATCATTCGCAAAGCCACTGCAGGCATATTCCCCTATTGTGTATGCATGCTTATGCATTCTGCTTGTGAAGGATGTGACCATCTCGCAAGGTCAAAGTTTCCCTTCCAAAAGGCGGATCTTCCTTAGACGACGGTACACGTGAAAGCATGAGAACAGCTTAAGGTGCCCTCTCGACCCTCATGATGAGTTGCAGGAACCTGCGCTCAGTCTTCCCCCCTCTGCTGTAACACTGACACCAAAACGCACGCACATACACTCACGTCACGACAGGTGTACATCGAGGAGGGCGGCCCTGCCGTGCTGCTGCGTTTCTTGGGCACCAGCGTGCATGCCAGTCATATGGAGGGAGCGCTGCGTCACTTGCACAACTTGCTGGTCCCTAGAGCAAGTGCCTCGCCAATCTTGGTGGAAGAGGATGCGTTGGAGGTGGTGCTGGGGTCTGCAGGGTCCATCCCCATTCTGCTGGCGCTGCTGCAGGCAAGCAAACCTGCATGGATCGACATGTGAATGTGGGCGTGTTTGTGTGTGTATTGTTTGCGTCTGTTGTGTTTGTGTGTATTGTGTTTGCAATTGGGGTGTGAGCACATGAGTGTGGTACACATGTTTTTTATTTGCATCTCTTGCAGGCATGAACTCTTTAGAACCCTAGCTGTGCAGCTGCTTGCTTGTTGCTGCAGGCAAGCACAAAGCCATGCAAATGCTCATGAGCAGGAGTGTACGCGCTAGCACAGAAAAGGACAGGTTTCTGTGCCCTTCTGTGCCAGGGCATATTTTCTTGCACGCCCATTCTGATTGATGGATTGACAAGACGCGTACAACAAAAATTCACATGCACGCTCTCAGTGTTCAAGCCTCACCACCAAATGTTGGTCTGTATTACGCGGCAAATAATAAGGGGATCTGGTCCACCCTATGAGAGTGTAAGAAAGAGAGGGTCTTCAGACTGTGATGTCACAGTTTATAAATCCTTCAAGCATGCAGACCACAAGCATCTGTTACGTTTTTTTTGCCGGTTTATGCATGCTCAAGACATGCATGTGCAAGCACACACGTACACAAGACAATTTTCAACCGGAGGAACACAGGCACACACACACACACTGATTTCACTGAACACATACATATACGCCAGTGAGTGCTTAGAATGCAATATGCACACGCATTCACACACACACACACACACACACACACAGGACGGGTCCTAACCGGAGAAATATGCGCACTGTTTTTCATAAACACACACAAACGGAGTGCATCAATAGACTAGATTTGTTCACACACAAACACACACACAATACAAACACAGGATGGGCCCTAACTCGAGAAACATGTATACTGATTTCTCCAAAACATAAACGGGAGTACATTCAATAGTCTACACACATAACACAGACATTCACACAATACGCCCGCAGGATGGGGCTCGACCAGAGGGGGTGCGCCACTGCTGTCTCCTCCTCCTTGCCTCCTTATGTCGAAGCAGCTTCCAGGGCATTGCTTCGCGGCTACGCAACATGGTGGGAGCAGCCAGCCTGCGTGCCTCATCGAAACAGATAGGCAGCGTCTCAAGCTCGCAGCAAGCAAGTCGACGTAGCTCCTACACCAATACTTCTTTGAGGGTGAGGGTGTTTGTAGGTGTTGAGTGCGTGTGTGCGTGTGCGTGTGCGTGTGTCTCTGTGTGTGTGTGTGTGTGTGTGTGAGAACTCTTGCAAAGATGTGGCCTCAGTAAGTAGTGCACCGTCTAGCTACCAAGACGCACGGCCAGCACTCCAGAGTAGTAGCAAGTGCACAGAGTAGTGGCAAGTGCACAGAGTAGTGGCAAGTGCACAGAGTAGTGGCAAGTGCAGTGCAGTAGTGGCAAGTGCATAGAGTAGTGGCAATTGCACAGGGGCAGCTTGCGCGGTACAGACTTATGAATTGACAAAAGGGCGCCTGTGCTAGTAGTATGACGCTTTTTAACACTGGTTAGTTATATTCTGCCAGCATATTTGAACTCAAGCCTGAAGGTGAGCAACTCCATATCAGTAAGTAAAAACTCAACTACAGGTGACGCTCTTAGGTTGCGTTAAGCATTACACACATATACACATATGCACATAAGCATAGGCCCCCCACCACCATCACACGCACACACCCACACACACTCACACACACACACATACACACACACACACACATCAGCTGCGTGCAACACTCACACGCGCTCAGGGTAGTGGCTCCACCCATGCCTCTTTTTCGAAAAATTCACTCAATGGGGGTGCGATGCCCTGCTCTAGAAATTTGAAGCGTTTCCGGCACGAAGGAGGAGTGGGGGTGGTCCTGGCGCAGCTCGCTCGGTGTCATTCAGCGGACCACACACTGCCAAGCCCGTACACGGTGAGTGTGTGTTCATGTGTGCAAACATGTACGCACATGTACAAGTATGTGTGTTGCATCAAGATTAGCAAGACGTCAAGACCATGTATAATGCCTACCTGTGCTTGTGTGTGTGTGTGTGTGTGTGAAGCTCGCATGGTGCAGCATACGTACATGACCACGTGCTGCACAGCTTTGTACACCCACACTGTGCCAGTGAAATAATTGCAACCCTTTTACCTGCACTTACTTGCACATGCGTCTGCGCATCCAAAAGAGCATGCACTCACACAGTTTTTGTGCTGATGCATATATTGCATGCACACACATGACATTTAAATGTTCAGTTGCATTGTGCGGCTGTTTGAAATAAAAGTGAGCGCGCGCCATCACTGATTTCTCTCTCTCTCTATGTCGTCTTCTTTCCCTCTCTCTCCCTCCCTCCCTCCCTCTCTCTCTCTCTCTTTCTCTCTCTCTCTTCCTCTCTCTCTCCCTCTCT
>Ga0307947_1000743_pt1 | contig 24038 bp, 30 predicted proteins | sample OrgLakmetagen232_FD_201840 | JGI IMG/M metagenome (GOLD analysis project Ga0307947, IMG submission 201840) | Saline water microbial communities from Organic Lake, Antarctica - #232 | ecosystem: Environmental > Aquatic > Non-marine Saline and Alkaline > Saline | place: Antarctica: Organic Lake...
CACACACTCACACACACACACACACACACACACACACACACGCACGCACATACACACACACACACACACACACACGCACACACACACACACACACACACACACACAAACACACACACACACACACACACACACACACACACACACATGTACACACATGTACACACATGTACACACATGAACACACACACGCACACTCACATGCAGGAAGCGTGGCAGCCATCAAGCTTCCTGTGCTGTGCCAATTACTGGGCAACCTGGGCGATGTCAAAGTCATATCAACTGAATCTGCTCGGCACTTCATGGCAAAGGGTGCCCCCCTGCCTACTATAGAAGGCCTAGAGTTTTTGCATGTGCGGACCCCTTCCACAGATATTCTGCAGTCTGGAGAAACGTGTACGCCACTAATGATGCTTGTTCTCCTTCTCTCCTCTTTTGCTTACAGGACGAGGACGAGTGGCACAGCTGGAAACGCGTAGGGGATGAAGTGTTGCACATTGAGCTCCGCAGGTTTGTCTGCCAGGCCATTTCTGCCTGAGCAAGTGACACACACACACACAAAGATACACACCCGACACATTCACACTGCACACACAATTGAGCATCACATACACTAACCTAAATGCCTCAAAATTTACATGCTCCAGCACGTACGCCACATAGACAGCATTTTCGCAACCAATACATTGTATCTCAACAGGTGCATCCTGTGGCTGACTTCAGAGCACGAGGCAGTGACGTTTTTGCCACACCTATCCACCTGATAACATGTGATCACTGCAGGTGGGCAGACATCTTTGTGATTGCTCCTGTCTCAGCCAACTCACTGGCAAAACTCGCCAACGGGATGGCAGACAACCTTTTGACATGCGTTGCCAGAGCCTGGGACCATGACTCGGCACCTATGATGGTGAGGGGGGGACTTTGTGTGCGGTATTTGAGCGTGTACATGCGCACATTGCAGTGCTTGCTATGTGTGCATTTGCGGGAGGGGCACTCACTAAAGACATGCCACACATTTTTTAGGGGAGGAGTTCACCTTGTGCTAAAGCACAGAGCGAAATGCACAGTGCCTTGCAGTTGAAGTGGTTCCCAATAAGGAACACATTCCTTGCTTAGGGAGTTCCTAGGCACAGGTGCATGCACAAAACTGTGCCAGGGGCACTGAGATGCTCTGTTACCTTTGTAGGGCTTGTAGGCGCTAGCAAATGTTTTGCTGCTAAAATATAACCAGTCGACTGCCGCCGACGTGGCTTTTACAAAAATCTAGATCTTACGGACGCTACTTGTGCTCAGCACATCAAAATTGCAAGCATATGTCTGCTGCCTTTGTGTTTTATAAAAGCACGGTGTACATGCACAGAGTCTGCCCATATTGTATACGTGCACGTGCATGACTGTACATGCTGGGATATTCCTGCAAAACAGATGTATGCACCTGATACACGTGGTTTTGGCCCACCCTGGCAGCATGCGCTCTCTCAAAAGGTTTATCAAGCGCTCGTTCCACGCAAGCGTGAACAATGAAAATCATGTTCCATCCAACTTGAGAGCCAGATCGTGTACCAGATCATGCTTTTTAACAAAGGAGAGTTTTGACGAGCCCACCGCAACTAACCCAGATATTTGGCAGGATTGTGGCTTGATCGACCAGGGCAATTTGTGCCTGCAGGTAGCACCCGCTATGGATACCTTGCCTGTTATGAATGCCTGAATGCCTGCCATGAATACCTTGCCTGCAGGTAGCACCCGCTATGAATACGTTCATGTGGACCAGTCCCTTCACAGCCGCCCACGTCACCACGCTGTACAAGCTGGGTGTGGCTGTGTTGCCGCCCATTGCAAAACGGCTAGCCTGCGGTGATGCTGGGGTGGGCGCGATGGCAGAGCCTGCTTCAATTGCAGAGGCCACTCGTGCACTACTGCAAACAACGCAGGTGAGCTGCGCGTGGTTTATAATGCTGTACAGAAAGTGTGCACTCTTACTGCAAACATGTGGGGCACGCTAGTTTATGTGTTGTGTTATGTGTGGTACTGCTATGTAGGCTGCTACGAAAGATCTGCACAGGACAAAAGACAACAGGGAAGAGGAGCTGCTTGTTTAGTTCCTTTCTGCAAATGGCGCAGGTGGGGCACGCAAGATTGCATGTTCCCCAGCAAAATGGATTGCTGTGAGGAAGCATGTCTTAAGCAAGGCACGCGTGCACTCCTGCAAACAATTACCTCATGGGTGCGTCACGAAATAGAATTTCGCTTGGCAGCCCCAATGGCGGTACGTTCTCAGGCCACAAATATAAAATCTCCCCGTAACCTTTAATATTTTGAGCGATGGGAAGGACAGAAAGGACAAGTTAATTGCTTGGACAACTAGGCCAGGAAGCATCATACGTCCTCAATAGTATGTCCTTCTTCTTTGGCTGAGCAACGTTATAATGTTATACATTTTGAATGCACAAAATGGTACCGTTTACAACCTCATGCTCCATTTCAATGGTGAAGACTTGCTAACAAGCACATGCGAGACCATGAGCGCCTTTTCTGTTTGCATTCACAGGAAAGGGACCGAAAATTCTGGCAACAATGGCTACCTTGGCCAAGACAACAAAAGCTGCCTGGCGGTGTGTACAGAAGAAGAAAGCGCCCTTTGCCCTGCCGGCCAGCCTTTGTCGCTCCTGTAGTTTCCGCATTATCAATCGCCATGTTTGTCCAGACTGCATGGTTGCTGCAAAGACGAAGGCAACCTCAACAGTAGGAGGTATCTTTCCTTTTACGCACAAGTTTTAGCATACCGCAAAGTATAGTAGTATCAAGCAAAGTATGTCGGAAATGGCAGTACCAAAAGCAAAAATACCAAAAGAACCAAAAGGGCAGTGAGCTGATTGTTAAAGTATTGTTGGGAATGAGGAATGAGCTGTGGCAAAGAGGTTTTTCTGTGTCCAATAAATGAGAAATTTATCCGCTGGAGCCTTTCAGGAGCTGGGTCTTGATTCTCTAAAAGCTGTGAAACTTGCTTCCAAGCTTCATGTTCATGCATTATGTTAATTATAACTTGTCCATACCAGATTCTTCTTTTCCAGTACTTCATCAACCCTCATCAGGAGCCCGTTTCAGGTCAAGCGTGCAACCCTCCTGATCCCCATTGATCTTTTTCTTATTCTATTGCTTTGTGGAGGGGCTTTATGGTATTTGGTGGTATTAAAGTGGCTCCTTTTCCTTATTTAATGTGGGAAGTGGTTTTCACTGTTGCTCTGCGTAGTTTCTTTTGGTGGTGGTACAGGCTTTCGCCTTCCCTATTTTTCTGCACAAGGTGGGATGTTGTGTGTCGCATTGCATTCCTTAAGTAAAATAGGATGCAAAACAACATCCTTTCCTAGTTCATGCCGGTAGTATACAATGTCTGAAAAGAAAATCTACACAGGCAGTAAAAATCACTCTCCAGGTTGTACAAGGTAAGGATGCCACTTTGGTGGCGTACTGAGTAAAACTCCTTAAACATCAGACAAAAAAAGCCCAGCCTGAGAGGTCCAACAGAGTGCCAGAAGGAGAAAAGAAGTCACAAATTGACTGGAGTACCAAAAAGGCTGAAACAAGCAAAAGCACCAGGCACAAATTAAGCAGAGCTGAGAACTGAAGAGAAAAACTACGCAGGCAATGAATACCACTCCTCACATCAACTAAGGAATAGGAGCCACTTTGGTACCGAGTAATGTAAAGCTCCTCCACCGCGAAAAGGAAAGGAAAATTCAATGGGGATCAAGAGGGTTGCAGGCTTGGCCTGAAACCGGCTCCTGATGAGAGTTGATAACAGTACCGGAAAGGGCACGTCTGGTATGGACAAGTCTAGCAGCGAAGTTCACAGAGTGCACATGGAGCTTGGAGGCAAGCTTCTTAACTCTTTGAGAGTCAAGACCCAGTTCCTTAAAAGGCTTCAGAGTGTGATTGTTGTAGATGGTGCCGCCCACACCCAAAAGGATGATGTGGAGAGTAACGGAGACTCCTTGGAGAATGTTGCAGATATCTTTGCGCTGTTCCTTTGCGGTATTTAGCTGGTTCTGAGGTCTGGTGTCCTCTCAATACTTGATCTCGACGAGGTGGATGTCACACCGAGTTCTGCTGAGGTGCTTAGGTCGGTGCTGTCTGGGGCATAACACAGCAGGGCTCGACACCTAAACGGTACAAGAATTATTGTTGGCGTATTTCATAGGTCAAGAAGAGATAGCAAACTCCCTACTACAAGGTTGAATTGAACCGAAACTTGATTAATAAAATGGGAGCAAGAGAGGTAGGCTGGAAGAAATGAAAGGAATTGGGGGGGCAACCAGGCTGATGAGAAGAAGGGCAAAACGTGTACGAGAAAGGTCAAGCACGGGGAAGAAAGAAGGAAGAAAAGCCTGCGTACTTTGGTGCCTACGTAAAAACAAGGTTTAGGAAGACAGGGCTAGTAAAGAGTAACAGGGAAACGGGCCGAGAGCAAGGGGAAGCAGGCCAACCTAGACGTAGGGAAAGCAGGCCAACCTAGAGCAAGCCTGAGGCGGCAGACACGCTAGGATGGGAGCTGCAGTGAAACAGCTAAGGAGCTGTTTGGCCTAGCATACATACACGCACGCACAAAGGGGTGAGTCTGGCCTTGTTCGTCAAATAAGCGAGCAGTAAGCCAAACAATAGATCCTAATAAGGCTTTCTAACATTCCGACGGGGTTAGCTAGCTCTCAACATGGCAGTCGGGGCAGCAAGGCACACAACATACCCCACTTCCTTCCTCCCTGTTTGGCATGGCTGCTCTAGCCTAGCCCTTCATGGGCCATCCGTAAATGGCCTCGCATCATGGGCCATCCGTGGCCCCCTGCTCCCACCACAGAAGTTAATTTTGTAATTGAGCTGGCAATTTACCATACCATACGGCCGCAAGTGACCTGTTTTGTAATTGGTACAGGGGTCTTGTTTCATCCTGGATGCTTATGTATGTCTTGCCATTTAGTAAGTGCCGGTTAATTGGCTTACAGTTAAGACGAAAAAGACGAAAGGCCAGACTAGCACCACTAGCCTATGGGAAAGGACGAATAGAGACCGATACTCTTCACTCATTCGTCATAACGTAAAAATTACTACCATGCATCAGGCGTGTCACCTTCTGTGTTCATTCCCTTGTATAAAATTGCCAAGCAACTTCTTTTATTGTATGAATGTAAACAAAAGAAAATAGAGAGGGGGGTTGCCTGGTGCGGGCACCTAAGTAACCCCCTCCCTTAATCATGCTAGCTGTGTCCCCACTACCAGCGGAGTTTTCTTTTTCTTAAAAACGAAAGAGAATAGAGAAAAAAAGGCTATGCTGGCAGTGAAAAATATAACACCCACGTTTTTACAATCTATGATGAAAGAAAGGATGCCATGCATCTTTTACCATTTGCCCGTAACAAAAGCCTTTATTTGAGAAAGATATTGAGAAGGTGTGTTTTCCTCTGAGGGTGAGTTTGTATCCATACCATCAGCATCGACATTACAATCTAAGACATCCTGCACCACCCATGCAAACAAAAGAAGGGCCTTTACAGAAAGGCACTGGAGGTGATTGAAGGCTCTCTACTGCAGCTCTTTCACCACTGTTGTGTTCTCTGGGGAAGATGTCTGCTGCTGCAACAGGTGCGCTGCCAGACCAAGAAAGGGCACAAAACGCTGAAGGACTGTTGCACTGGGCACCGAGCCAAGCAAAACTGCCTGCCACACCGAATATAGGACGGCATCGAAGACAAACGCGTAGAAAACACGGTTGCTCGACATTTGCTGGTTGAAGTACATCAGCCTGTGCAAAAGTACAGAAGGATTCAAAATCTGACTCCGTATGGGAGCAGCAAGCGCATGGCACAGCAATAAGCACATGGACTGTGTGTGTTATGTGTGTGTATGTGTGTGTGTTATGTGTGTGTTATGTGTGTGTATGTGTGTGTATGTGTGTGTATGTATGTATGTGTGTGTGTGTGTGTGTGTGTGTGTGTGAGGCGCGACCAGAAATCAAACGAAAGATGGTAAGGCTTCTAGTCAATTTGATTAAATCAGTGAAGCACATAACCTGCCATACTTTTTTGTCACTTCACTGCAATGGTTTTTGCTCGGCATTTAGTCTTTTGCACATCCAATGATCATATAACACTGGATAGCTGTGTCCTGTGCAAAGTCATCCTTTCTATTTCAGACCTTCTTGCAAGAGACTGTGGCATTGTGACAATATCTCCCTGGCAAGCACGTACATATTCACAGATACATACACAAGCATGCACTACGGGCGCACCAACCCACAGACCTACCTTTCCTGCAAGTCCCCTGCAAGTTCAGGTCTTCCAAGCAGGGCCCACCCTACAGAAAAGAGGCCCACAGAAAGGCCGATCAAGGCACAGGCGTTGGTCCAATTTGGGTAACTTGCCTGTGATTTGAGCGTTGGTGTGCATGCGACCATGTTGGCATGTGCGTAAATCACATTTTGTACGGAGGTAAAAAAAGGTAGCGCTCAAACCTTCTGATATTGATTACGAGCATCTGGGGGCCAGTAGACTGGATAAATCAGATGGCATGTAACAGTACGCATGTGTTTAAATCACTCCTCACATTAATTGAAGGAAACCAGGTGGCTTCTTTTGGTGTGAGAAAGGCAAGCGTCAAAGCAATAACGATACTGCTGGTGCAGGCACCACAAACAACAAGAAATGTGTCCACATCTTGGAAAGTACGCACAACAGTTTTAACTTAGCATTTAGCACGGATTTTTGCTTGCAGGATCCCTACTTTTAGCCTCTGGTTATGTGTCTCTATTTGGTGCTCAATATGAGCGAACAGAAAAAAATAAACGAGGTGCAGACAATATATATTTCATCTGATGCTTATACTGGCAAGGTTACTACATGCTTCACGCACAAAGGCCCAGTTACCTAGCACAACACACCTACAGTACATACCGGCTGATGGCCGCTGCCTGCACTAATTTTCTCCTCAGGCTCTGGGGCCGCTCGCAAGGCCAAGAAAGGAATGAAGAACACGTTTGTAACAAACATGATAGCGGTCCACCAGGCCCACTTGTTCTGGACCTGTTAAAGCGAGTATGCGTGCGTGTGTGTGCGTGCTTGTGTACGTGTATTCGCGTGTTCCTGTGTATGTGTGTGTCTGTTTGTGAATGTGTGCGTGTGTGTGTGTGCCTTCTCACAGAACAGGCCACCTCAGAACGCTGTCCTTATTAATATTATCTCAGTAGAATGAACAGCCTTTACGTCAACATGTTGGCTGAAATAACAAGGACCCTTTTGTTAATCAAAACAGGATACAATTGGTGCAAGGTAATTTAAGGTGGTGGACTGAGCAAGTGCCCAAACATGCTTCTTTTTAACAAGCAAGGGGCAACTCCCACAGACCACTTCATAAAATTGAACTCACCCTCGATGTATTTAATTCTGTGTACAGACTGACAGGACGAAACACACATGTAGGACCCTCAATGTAACTAACTTTGTGTACAGTTGACAGGACCAAACACATATGCAGGGCACCTATACCCAAGATGCGTGCTTTCCAGGGAAACAGCATACTAATTTTGCAGCAAAAAACAAGCTTCACGCCGAGACCTTTTAGGCATGGTTCCCCCAAATGGCAGATCAGGCAACAGCACTTTGGAAAATCAATGACTGAGCATGCAATAAACCTTCCTTTTTGGGCCTCGGTCCACCCCCTTCTGGGAAATCATCACCTTTGCGCTCTTCTTCTCAGTGAGGATCACTGGAAGGAACAAAAGGCCCCATGCAGCTACAAAGTTAAACAGGGCTTCAGATACAGGGTTTTCTGGGAAGCTGCAGGAAGATGTGTGTGTATGTGTGTGAGCGTGTCAATGGAGAGATCACAGCAAAGTGTGCCAATTGCTTAAAACCTGTGTCGTCACTATTCCTTACACACATTGATGCAGCATACCCATTGCACACGCCCAAAGACACAGAATGCAGAACAAAATACGAGACTTTTGGCCCCAAGGCACAAAGCTGCTCCAGTGGAAAAAAACACTCACTCTGGAATGAATGATAAATTTAAAGCATTGAGCCCTATGTTGACGTAGAAGAAATTGAGGCTCTCGTGGAAAACTTCCTGAAAATGGCAGAGGGTGGTTGATATGTACGTACGTGTGTGTACATGTATGTGCATGCGTGTGAGTATGCGCGTCAATGCATGTACGTGAAGATGCACAGTAGAATTGCGTGATTGTTTGCTGAAAATATCCCTATGCCTGGCAATTGCAGGCAGCAAGCGCACTTGCCATTGCATGTGTACACACGTTTACTTACAACGCCACAAACATCTTACCAGGAGCACGTCAGGAGGAGTCATCCAGGCCGGCATGCCCGGAGCTGAGGTGCCGAATAGAATGTACGCATTGTAGCCTTACAAGCAAGGAGGGTGTGCAACAGATTATCAGTTCGTCATGATTCATAAAATGTTAGCACGCCTGTCTGACAGCACCCACGCCTTTGTGCATACAATTCACACAAAAATGTTAGCACCTTTGTCTGACACCACGCCTTTGTGCATACATTTCACACAAATATCAACACGGTCGCAAAACGCCTCTACGAGCATACAATTCACACCACGCTTTTACAAACATACAATTGACAAAAATATCAACACGGTTGCAACACACACACCTTTACAAGCAGCACAAAAACAACGAAACCCTTGCTTAAAGCACCTCGTCAGTCGAAATCACACGCGCAACTGTATGTGCACATCTACATGCAATTCCACTAAACATTATAATCACGTACACAATTGCATGTTAACACACACGCACGCACCCACAGACTTATACACACCTGCATACAACGCCATACAGCTGCATGCCCACAAACTTACACACACCTGCATACAATGCCCACAAACTTACACACACCTGCATACAACGCCCACACAGCTGCTGCGGCTAATGGGAGGCGCTTGAGATTGGATGGATCTGCTTTAGGGCCAAGCTTCCGGATAAGGGGGGCCACTGTACGCGTGTATGCATGTGCGTGTAATTTCATTCACACCCAATTCGCTTTCGAATTAACAGCACCAGCAACTCACAAGCACGACAAAAGAAATCAAAGTTACATCAGCTTTATTACAGCGTGTTTGTGTTAAGGCGGTGAGCACGCACCCTGCAAGCAAATCCTGGACATAAAGGACACGTTCAAATTTTGAAATGTACAACCTTGTTTGAACCACAACACGAGAACACACACACACACCTGCTGTAAGGAGCCCCAGGGAGGAGGCACCGGGCTTAGAAGGGCTTTCAACCAAATCACGAGCCTATCCGTGTGTGTATGTGTGTGTGCGCGCGCCAGCGTTTGTAATCTCTAGAGGGTTGCCGTAACAAAGCACGGTCAAGGCGCATTCATGGGATTTATGAGAAAGGATTGCACGCCATCTGCTCCAGAAACAGTCCAGTGTTTAGTACCAAATGGGGGTGCTATTGGCGCACAAAACCCACTTTCACAGTGGCACTTTAAAGTCTGTTGCTAACACAAGGAAGTGTGCTCAAGCTATGAGGGAAGTGCTCAAAAGACACTATTCAAGGGAAGATAGTGGGGGGGCAAGCAACCTCTCTTTGTAGAGCGTGCAAGGACAACAGGCAGAGCCACCAAGCCCACCGTTAGTATTTGGCCTTGATCGTTCATGGTGTAGAAGCTGCAGCCTCTAGAGAACGGAAATTGAATGCCTTCACCAATTTCAACGTGCCTGCACATCAGAAAAATGGAAGCAGTTTGTGTAGCAGTGCAGTGCGCACACCCCGGGGTTACCACATTATTTTTTACCCTTTCCACATAACAGAACGATGCACCCTTTTGAAGAAATTGCAAAGAAACAGGAACGAAGCTAGTAGCACAAATAAGATTTCCTGCTGTACCAACACATTTTTATTCAGCCTTAATTCAAAAATTATTTTCGGCCTGAACCCAAAAGTTGCTCTGCTATATATTCCTTTGTATTGTGGACAAAACTTCTCAAACAAATGTGACTTAATTCAAAAGAAATCCAGGCTCAAACGAAGATACAAAAGAAGCATACACCCAATCACGTACCACGTGATGCCTGCCTTCTTCTCGTCTCCTGCGATGTCCTCCATTACAAATTGTAAGTCACTGGGTACCTCATCCCGCACCTGCAGGATGCGCATATGCAGCGCGTGTGTGTATGTGTGTGTGTGTGTGTGCTTGTGTGCGCGCGTACCTGTGTGTCAAAATGTGTGTCGACATGATTTTTGTGGTTTTTTGCCGTGTGAATGAATGCACGTGAAATCAGCCTGTATCTCACTTGCACGGCACAGTGCAAATTTTGCAGGCACTTATCTGCGCAATCTGCCCTGATCAATCACTACTGTCTGGTAAATGTCTACACTGCAACGTAGTGCATTGGTCGGCAATAAGTCTATTTATTTATTGGAAATAATTCCGACCAGAGCTGTCACTCTGAGAACTTGTTCATGATGCGTGATACAACTTTGACCTGCGTGCTCTGTAAAAATCTTGTCTGTTCATAATTATAAATTGTCAAGCAGGCTTCATTTTGGTCTGCTGAAACATGTAAGCAGCACCTTTCCCCCTGCACACCTTAAGAATCATGCCATTAATCAATGCTTCGCATTTCTTTGAATAGGCAACACTTGGGCGACCTGCCTACATCCAGCTACTATTCTCCGTTAATCATTTTCCTTAAAATCCCCACTTAATACTTTCAAGCAAAGAGAAGAAAATGGCAAAAAAACAGCAAAAAAAACCCACCCACCCACCGACCTTCCTCATGTACGCAACCACCTCCTCTCTTCCCCTGAAGGGCTCTTCAAAAATCATATCGTGGTATGTCACATCTGGCGCCATGACCGAAGCAATGGTGTCAATGTCCCCTGCATTGTAGGCGCTGTAGAACCTGCAGGTGCGATTCCAGGAAAGGCAAGGCGCCTTTTCAGGCACTACGGGGCAGTAGTAATATTCGTATGAGCACTGGTTGCGAGTCTTCCCTGAATGCCTGCTGATCTATATCAGCACAGACTCTTACTGGTGCTTTTCACGACGGGGCAACCCAGGAACATGGCGAGGAAGATAGTGGCTGATTGTCCGAAGGGACACAAAACTTCCCTGTATGTATGTTGATGACACCCTCTTTCAAATCACACCTCAAACAAAACTGTCAGAGGAAGGCAAGCGTAGGTGAGGTGTTAGTAGAGTGTTTATAAGAAAGGTAGCATCTTCTCTACTAAGAAAAAGAGCCATTAAGGAGCGGATTTAGTAATTGCAAGATCAAGATGCTTTTTAGCTTGACTTCCCTCTGGTGGCCACCTGGAGACTCGCTGTACTAAATCTACAAATTTGCATAAAGGACGGACAGCGCTGACGTGTCTTGCATGATTCAATTCACACCTTACATCGACAAAATTCGCAGGATGATGAAATAACCGTTAGCTAGTAATCACAGCAGCTTATACATCAAGTGTCTCCAAACCTCATCAGGAAGCGTTTACAAGTCGCAGGTTGATAAAGCGGGTCTGTCAACAAGATGTAACCACAATTTTGATAGCATTGCAAAACGGATCCCTCCCAGCGTAAGCATAAGATGTGTTTGCCCTGCTTATTGAGCGACTGTAAGGCACTCTCACTTTGTGACCACCTCCTTGGCTGTGAGGATGGTTGTCGTCTGAGATGACTGAGGCGACTGGCCTGAAGCTGCAGCAGCACGGACCTGCACGTCAGGAATTGAATATTGTAAGTATGAATGCAATACTCCACAATTATTTGGCAATTGCCTCACGGACATGGAGAGCACGAACATAAGCAGGTGTGCAGGTCTCTGTGTGAGAGTGTGAGAGTGTGAGAGTGTGAGAGTGTGTGTGTGTGTGTGCGTGTGCGTGCGTGTGTGCGTGCGTGCATGCGTGTGTGTATGTGTGTGTGTGTGTGAGTGTGTGTGTGTGTGTGTGTGTGTGTGTGTGTGTGTGTGTGTGTGTGTGTGTGTGTGTGTGTGTGTGTGTGTGTGTGTGTGTGTGTGTGTGTGTCCAGAAATGTACGCGCCAAGGACAAACACGTGTTTACTCACATTCCTTCCAGACTGTACCAACCGGAGCCAGGACGGCGAATTTGAACAGGGGGACGTTTTTTTAGTGTTAGAACCTGCAGCTCTCATGCTGTTGCCCCAAACTAGCATTTTACTTGTTTTATATCGTGTTGCTAACACACACACACACAACCCAGTCAACTCTTGGAGTACTAAGAAATCCGGCTTTGTTTATGAGGTTTTATTTTTGTGATAGTACGTCCCTTCCTGTGTTTGCTTTTTTGATCAAATGTAACAGCAATCTTAAGAAATAGCCAATTAAACAGGTCAATTCCACTTCACACGTACATCCTTGCAATGGGGCTATCTGAGGCAGCTCTGCGCAGGAGATTGGAAGCGCTGGGCTATTCAGAGGCGCTCGAAGGCCAGAGCGTGCCCCTTGTCTCCAAGCTAGTGGATGACCTGGTGCATACCACAGAGAGTTACAGAAGCCTGAAAATAAATTGCGCACGGCAGGCTACTGAGATAAATGCGTTTGAACAAAAGGTGAGCGAAGTATGACAACAGCTTTGGAAGGTGTGCACACATAGAGAAGGTTCATCTTTAGAATACGGTGTGTGTAGCAACGTCACAGTTTCATAGAATGCAGTGACGTCATAGAGGAACGTTTGAAACAGCGGGCAATCATCCATACCCCACATCCATCCAAAAGCGCATCTGTGCACACATTCATCTGCCCCTCTCCCTGTCGCAGCTTGAATCCAGCCGGCAAGGCGCTAGCCAGATGCAGGCAGAGCATGCTCAGCTCCACGCACTGCTGGTCAAGGCCAACGAGCACAGCGCACGCACTGAAACGGACAGCTACCAGACAGCAAAGAAGCTGGAAGGCCGCATTGCCGAACTCTCATTCTGGAAGCAAGCTGCTTCGGAGAAGATGCAGGTCAGGGAAAAAGAAAACCTGTCCCTCAAGGCCAAGGTGGCGGAGCTCATCAAGCTGATGGATCAGCTGTCAGCTGGTGGGTTGTTCTTTTGGGGGGGAAGCCCAGGTTTTATTTCTGAAGAGTAGTAAGCTTGTCCTACTAGGAATAGGTGCCACTGGCCCTGTCGCATTGGCGCTACTGCAGGAAATTCCTCTTGAATCGAATTGTCTGCACCGACCGTTCCGCTTAGCACAAGTATCCCACAGAGTGCTTGCATGCTTGTTGGATTGCAATTGTAAATACTACGTTACATGAGAGGTATAAAAATACAGCCTGCTTTATTTGTATTGCCGCAGAAATGTGTGCTTAAGCGTACTATTACTTGCACGCACAAACACATGTTTAAAACCGTAGACGTCGGTGTACTTTGTATCTTTGCTAGGGTCGGCCAGAAGCGATATATACACCGGATATGACCGTATATTTGGTGATTTCCTTGCCAAAATCACCATATATATACCGTATGTATATCTGGCCAACCCAATTCTTTACGCATTATGCTTAAATGTGCAGGCACGTTAGAGCCGCAAGTAGCGGCCCCAAAAGTGGATGTGCACACACCACCCCGTAAGTGCTCGTAGTAGAATGCATACAAGAATCACTGCTTTCGTTCCAGCATGTGCTCATAGTAGAAAGCAAATAATCACCGCCTTTGTTCCAGCAATGCTCTTAGCAGAAAGCATACGATCTTAACTCTTTGCTGCCCAGCGCTGCTGCCCAGCACACGTTTTTTGTAGACAAGCAACATTTCGTAATGTTGTCGTAATGTTGCAGGTAAGGGGGGAAGGTATGACATATTGCAAACGCACCTGTGTCGTACGAGTAATGAAGCAAGTACCTTGTTTGCGTGGCATCCCCAACCCATCCCACGAGCCTGATCAAGAAATTAGCTAACCCTACGTACAACGTATACGTACACACACAAATACATATATAAATGTACACATACAGGTGCCTCTTCTCCTCACTCCAAACCTCCTCTAGCCCCCGCCTCCCTGGACCTGCTGCACACTGCCAACACAAGAGTGCTCGCGTTGCAGCGCCAGCTAGCAGACAAGGACGCACAGCTGGAGGAGCTGCAGCACAGCATTCAGGCGTCCCAGGTACGCGGAGGCACCGAAACACACACATGCATGCTGAAATTCAACTTGAAACGTGTTGCGCACTTGGCAGATAAGATTGGCACAACTGGAGGTGCTGCAGCACGCATTGACACCATTTTTGGTGTGCGATGGGTGTGACTGACTCAGAGCGAGAGTGGCTTATTGCCTAGATATCGATATACACATATCCAGGTGGAGTTAATAAGCCTGCACAGACAGCACTCATCAAACTTCAAAAGATAAATGGACGCCTTAAACACGTGCACTCGTTCTCACACGCACTTAAAGTGCAATCGCTTGCAATGATCCGGAGATGTGCTGCCTGGGCATGCAGAACACATCGTGAGACACCTACATGTGCACGCGCACAGGAGTTTGTGCGTGTGTTTGCCTGTGTGTGCGCAGAATGCGCTCGCTCGCAACGAAGCAGAGATGGGCCGCCTGGGCATGCAGAGTGAGACAGACGCCAGTGCTGCCGCCCTCGCTGCCCGCAACAACGCAAATGAGAGCATGATCCTGCAGCTTAACTCGACAGTGAGTATATGGGTGCTGTGTGCTTGGCGTCTCTCTTTGTAACACAGTTGTGCGCCTCCTTCCTGCAGCAAGGCAAGACTCTGAGCGTGATCCCCCCAGCAAATCTCCATTACTTACATGCCACGCTGCGCTTTGTAGGTAGAGAGCCTAATGGAGCAAGTCCGTGCTTTAGAGCCTGCTGCGCGTGAGAAGGCAAAGCTCGAGAGTCAGCTCGCTGCAGCAGAAAAGGCTCGGACAGAGGCAGAGGATAGATTGAGGAGGGCTGTGCGGGAGAGTGAGGCCATCCAGCACGAGGTGAGAGTCTGCCACGTGGAGGGTGAGGGTGGGGGGTCAAGTTTTCGTGCACAAGAATTCCTGTTCTTGGTAGAAGCTAAGTACAAGAATATGCAAGGATGGCTTGCAGGATTGTGAGAAAAGATGCAAGGCCACTCTGCACAAGGTGTGTGTGTGTGTGTGTGTGGTGGGTCCTCATATAGGTGTGCACCGTTCTGTGATAGCTTTGGGTTTAGGATGAAGGAGGAGGCTGTATGGCACGAGGTGAGGTTGGGAATGAGAAATGAGTGAAAGGGTGGTGTGATGTGTTGCTTCTCTTCATAAGGAAAGACGCTACAAATGTTATTTGATAGCCAAAGAGATACGCATCAGGATACCCTAAGTTATCAGAATATTGTGTGTACATGCTGAGGGAGTGTAAGGTCAGTGACTATCCACTTTTGCGACGGAAAATAAAAGATGCATATTTGCATACCGTACTGCTCCTTTTATATGGCAAGTTGAAATTATTGCGAGGTGCCCAAATAAGTACATAGTTTTTTGTGAGTGTTGGGGCTAAAAGAACAAACTACATAGGCAGTGAAAGCCACTCCCCACATTTTTGGAGGAAAAGGAGCCACTTTGGTTGCGGGGCCTGCCGATGATACGTTATTTGCGAGCTTTTTAGTTTCTGCTATTTCTGTGTGCTCTGCTCTCTGTTCAGTGCTCACATTTGTCAGCAGGTCTGGTTTCCTTTTGTATTCCCGCACGTAGACCAGCAAACGGTTCAGGGTGAATAGCAATAAGTACATTCGACTGAGACTCAAACACAAGACCTGCAGGCTTTAGCCAAGAACAAGCTTTCTGAAGTCAGTTTTGCACAAAGTCCGATCCTTAGTTTACTTTGTATTCCGCATTGCGAGATTGCAAGGTATTCAAAGTTGTGAGTATACTTGCTATACGCCTAGCAGCAGTACGGTATAAATAACGGGCGTTGCACAAATAAAGGAGTTGCAGCGCTCGTATCAATATTTTGAGCTCTAACTTGAACAATATTTGATACTTCATGCACAACAAGCCTGTTCTCACACCACAGCACTTGCCCTGTTCCTCCCCAGGTACTCCAACTGAGAGCGGATCTGACCATGCTACAAACCACTACGGCAAAGTCCAACCCCCCGGCGGCCATCGAACTGGACAGCGCAATCAACAGCGTGAGTTATTGCATTCGTAAGATCGGAGGTGTTCATACTGCATGGCAGATGGGCAATATGCAGCATACAGACTTCTCACGATGGGGTCCCCATCATTTTGTTGCACCACCTGGTGCTCTTGGTTTAGAGCAACAACAGTAACGAAAACCCGATCAAACCTAAAGAACGCTTTTCATTCTCTATCACTTACAAGAAATGACAACACACATTTAGACCTGAATCAAAGGAACCTCTGGTTTCCTAAATCCATAGACCGCAGGTTTGTCCCCATCACACTATAACTAGTACTGCCTACCCAACTTGAAACCTGCTTCTCATCTTGCGTGCACTTTATTTGCATACGAATTAAGACATTGTCCCTGTATTTTAAATTGCTCTCAGTGAGGATCAGGCCCGAGAGCCAAGAAACATACGCAGAATTATCACGAATCTGGTCTTAATTATGTTTGCCATGCAATCTTGCAGGTGTCCGGCCTGCGCACACGCTTGGCGGAAAGCCGGGCCGAGCAAGAGCGGCTTAAGACTGTGGTGGAGACAGTGGTGAGGGAGCGCAGCAGCGCTACAGCTCAGGTATGTGTATGTGAGTGTGTGTGTGCGTGTGTGTGCGTGAGATTGTGTTTAACTTGACAAGGCACGTGCCTTTGAGGTGACTCATAAATTCCATGCCTGACGTACAGCAGCTTTGTTTAGGTCACAGCATTGCAGCAGGAGCTAGCCAGCCTGCAAAAATGGCAGCGGGTGTACTCTGACACATAAATGCCTTTTGGGTGGCACATCAATTCCTTGTGAACTGCACCCCATGTGTCATGCCATAAACGTGTTGCACTGTGTGCAGGTCACTGCATTGCAGCATTTGTGAACTGCACCCCATGTGTCATGCCACAAACGCGTTGCACTGTGTGCAGGTCACTGCATTGCAGCAGGAGTTAAGCAGCCTGGGCGGTGCACTTGCCGAGGCACGTGCCTTTGGGGAGTCGCACCATGAGCAGGCACGCAGTCTGAGGGCAGAGTGTGCGGCAACGCGTGAGCAACTGGAGGGATGCAGCACGGGACTGGAGGAGGCGGTGGGACGACTGGGGTGGGTTGTGCCTTCGTGTGTGAGCGTGCATGTGCGGGTATGCATACACTTGTTGATTTGTGCGTATGTTTGTGTGTTTTTGGGTATTGGGCCAGGAAGGAAAGTTGCCTCTGCGTCTATTTGTTGTGTGGGTATGTATGTGACTCTGTGTCTATATGTTGTGTGGGGTATATATGTGTAAATGCGTGTGTGTATGTGTGTGTGAATGTTTAGGCGCAAAACGTGTTGCTTTAATGGTGCAAATCGTTCAATTTGATCAAGACACGAACTTAACATCCACACATCTTACAAAGAACTGCGTCGACTAATTAAAGGCAGTAACTGTTAGATGCGTGCAGGCTGGTTACGCCTGACTCACTGCCTTAAATGTTATGCCTCGCAATTTTAAAATGTTATGCCTTATTCACTGCCTTAAATGTAGCCGTTAAATGCGTGTAGGCTGGTCAACAACGAGTTTGAGTCGTGCAAGGCTGATCTGGACATGCAGCGGCAAGGCAAGCAGGCTGCGGAAGCAACGTAAGTCAGCAAGGCAGCTTCACGTCTAAAGGATATATGATATATGTAAAGAAGGAGCCGATGTCGCATCAATGATGTGTTTGTGATCAGGCCAGTAGATTAAAGCCCAGAGGAGGATGGAGGTATTTTTTGACAAAGCATTATATCACGACAATCACGCCGCACATTATTCAGCTTCAATTGCTTTGGTCTGCTCAATGCACATGTCACATATTTTCCAGGTTTTCCAGGCTGCCACTTGAAGCAGGCTTCTTATTAAAATTTAATGTAAGGGTTGGGCAGTTTTCTCTCTTATTGTAGCTGGCCCTTGAGCCTCAGCAAGCCCCCTCTTTGTAAACAACCTAAACTCTCTTTGTAACCAAGGTTCTTGAGCTGCGACAAGCTCCCCTTTTCTAAACAATCCTTACTCTTTCACGTAAGTTCCTTGAGCTGCAGCAAGCCCCCCTTTTTGTAAACAATATCAACTCTCTTTTCAACCAAAGTCCTTGAGCTGCAGCAAGCTCCCCTCTCATAAACAATCCTAACAACTCTCATTCCTGACGCAGGGTCCTTGAGCTGCAGCAGCGTCTGGAAGGTATCGAATCCGCTGCCGGGAGCGAGCACTCTACCAACCTGGCCTTAGCCTCTCGGCTCGGCAAGCTGGAGAGCGAGCTCAGGGCAGCGCTAGCGGGCCTGCGCACAGCAGAAGCGTCTGGCAAGGCACAAGGCGCACAGCTGCAGGTAGGGTAGGGTAGGTAGGGTAAGGAAGGATTGTGTGTGTCTGTGTGTGCGTGTGCACATGTGTGTAGCGTTAGCAGGACGTGCACTGCAAGCGGGTCTGGTATGGGGCACGGTGCTCAGCTGCAAATAGGTAGTTTTAATTACGGCAATTTATGTCAGTTCGAACAAGCTTGCGCTATGCAAAGGCTCCTGGCAAGGCATAGACATTATCTACCTGCACGTATTGTGATTTCAAGATGACTATTTGATATTTGTTCGTGTTGTGAGATGGCAGTGGATAATGTACAAGCAATGGAGATATTGTTATGATGGCACTGCAAGAACTGGAGGTATGGAGTTGCACACTGAATTTAGCAGTGTGTGTGTGTCTGCGTGTTTTGTGCCTGGGAACAGCACATTCCCGTGCCCCGCCAAGATCTTCTGGCAAGGCACAGCCGTAGGGAGGGTGGCATTGGGACAGTTTTTGCTTCCATGAAAAAGAGACGTCATGATGTCAACGTATGAAGACGAGGAGGGGCAATGTGCAACACAAGCTGATTACATGTGTGTTTACGTGTGCACATGCAGGAAAGCAACGAGGTACGTGTGCGTCTGAGCGGCCAGCTGTCGGAGTGTGAAGAAGAGCGTGGGAGGTTTGCGAGGGAGGCGGGTGCCGCCACACAGCAGGCAGCAGAGGAGAGAGCGCGTGCTGATGCCTTGTCTGTTGCTCGCACTGACCTTGAGGTACGCATGCATGTGGTATAAATGTATGGGAGTGCGCTTGTGTACTGATGTGCTACCATGCAGCAGATTGCAGAGGGGGGAGCACGTGAAGCTTTGTATGCGGCCCACATGAATCTCGGTGTGTGCCTGTGCAACCATCACACAGTCAATTTTTCTTTTGGCAACTGCTTCGTAGTTTGATGTGTTGATGTGCACTTGAAAGCCACTCACTAAACAACAGCAATTTGAATGCTTGGCGTTAGTGATCTTACCAAAACTGCACAGTCCTGCGTTTCTCTGTTCGGGCCTGCAGGTAGAGATAGGGCGTTTACGTGCAGAGCTGGGGGTGATCTCTGCTGAGCGGGCTATGTTGGAGGAGCGTGTGTCTGTGCTGGGCAGCCAGCTGTCAGCAGGGCAGTCAAACTGGGGTACAGCACAGAGGGAGCTGTCGCAGCTGCAGGTGCGTCTGCCTGTGCTGTGATGTGAATGATTGTGTGTGTGTGCAAACTTTTATATCTGTGCTGCTGGGCAGCCAGCTGTCAGCGGGGCAGTCAAACTGGGGTACAGCACAGAGGGAGCTGTCGCAGCTGCAGGTGCGTCTGCCTGTGCTATGATGTGAATGATTGTGTGTGTGTGTGTGCGTGTGTGTGCAAACCTTATCTGTGCTGGGCAGCCAGCTGTCAGCAGGGCAGTCAAACTGGGGTACAGCACAGAGAGAGCTGTCGCAGCTGCTGGTGCGTCTGCCTGTGCTGTGATGTGAATGATTGTGTGTGTGCAAACTCTGTGCTGGGCAGCCAGCTGTCAGCAGGGCAGTCAAACTGGGGTACAGCACAGAGGGAGCTGTCGCAGCTGCAGGTGCGTCTGCCTGTGCTGTGATGTGAATGATTGTGTGCGTGTGTGTGTGCAAGCATTATATCTGTGCTGGGCAGCCAGCTGTCAGCGGGGCAGTCAGACTGGGGTACAGCACAAAGGGAACTGTTGCAGCTGCAGGTGCGTCTGCCTATGCTGAAATGTGGATGATCGTGTGTTTTTGTGTGCGTGTATGTGTGTGTGTGTGCTGTGCGTTGTCCTTGACTTGTTTGCGCAGGCAGGTAGACAGCTGTCAGTGCAGCAATCCGAATAAAGAACAACAAGCATATGACAGTATGGAACATGCATACACGCACGCATGCACGCACAGGGCCTGCCCACTCGTTTGGAGGACTTGCAGAACCGGCTGAGGGAAGCGGTGTCTCAGTTAGGGGCATCAGAGGCGGAGAATGCACGCGCTGCTGCAGAAGCAGGCCGCCTCTCGGAAGCCCTATCACGCATGCAGGTCTGAGCATTTAGCATGTGTGTTTTGTGTGTTTTGTTTGTGTGCATGTGTGTGAGTAGTTAGTTATATTTGCATTAATCGCCCCTCTTGCCTGTGTGCATAGTCTGTTTAAAACCCACCATTTCTGGCATGTTTTCTTTACGCTGTATGTAGTATGTAACACTGCGCTTCAATACTTGCATGTACCCATGCTGGTCTGTGTGTGTTGAACATACTTACTGCGGGCGGAAAGTCAGCTCACTGCAGCGCTGCAAACTCGCCTCAGTGCTCAATGACACACGCACATCCTTCAAACGCTGCTGTACAGCCTGTTAGTTGCAAATACACCCAAACACATGGGCTAACACCCAATGACTTTTGTACAGATTCTTCACTTCCTTGTACACACCCTTCACTTCCTTGTACACACTTGCACCTGCAAACGCGCTCATATGCTCAGTGGTTGGTGCTTGAGCTTTCAGTGGTAAACTCTGATTTCTTTTATGGCATGCAGGCAGAGGGACAAAGCACTGTGACACTGCTGAACCATGAGCGGGAGGTGAGAAGGTGTTGGACATAGTTATGCACATTTGCACATTTGGTTGTGGGTGCTCCTGTGACCTGCTCCAGTGTAACGTGTGTGTGTGTATGTGTGTGTGTGGTTGAGCATTTATGTGTGTAATAAGTCAGTAAGTCATTGCTCAATCCAATGAAGTTGCGTGTGTTTGTGGCTTCTACTTGCTGCCTTGTTAAGAAAGAGTGGGACACGGAATCATGGAGGAAAGAAGCAGGAAGATACGTGACACGTATGCACAGTTGTTATTAGTTAGCACGGGCTCTACAGGCTCAAGTGCAGAGTTGGCCAGGACCGTCTACGGGCACCGTTCATTCGGAGATACCCCTGCCTGCCAAAAATTCTGAAAACACACCGTACGTCGGCAGTGGGCTCGGCCACGGCCAAATTTGACTTTAAAGCCATGAGACCTTGTGAACGCCAGAAAGGAGGCACAGATAGGGCACGGTTGTTTCCCCTCACATACTAGACATGTAAGGTTCTGGCCAGCCCTGCACACATACCAGCCAGACACAGACACTTGTCGACTGTCAAATAAGGTCAGTCGTCAAACACGGTTAAATATAGTCAAATGTCAAATTTTCATTCAAGGGCAAATGCCAATTTTTGACATGGGAGATTGCCAAACCTGGTAAGCTGTCAGATGCCAAGAAAAAAGCCAGCTGCTTCTAGCCACGCACAATATGCAGCATATGAGCATATGTGCAGGATGCAGGATCTCTTGCACTGACAGCGCACGCAAAGGAAATGATGTGCAGATCCTGCAAGCTTTTGATGATGGACCACATCCACAAGCATGTACTCACCCTTGCTGCACTTTTGTTTGCGACTATTTGTTTGTGATTATTTGTTGCTATACAACTATACAACACCGGTAGGTATAAAGCACACTAAGAGAAGCAGTGTTTTACAATTGCATGCTTCGTCTTGTGTTTAAGGAGTGCTTGATACATCACTCCATACACACAGGACCATGAATCCGTCTTCAGCTCATTTCTCTCTCATGCCTTGCTATGCTCACAATACACACAAATGCACACAAACACACACACACGCAAGAGCAGGAGCGCCATGTACCTTATCCTGCCTTGTAATATTCAAACAGAGAATGTACTGCCACAGAAGGCACCCACATCCACACGCACTCCCAGGTGGAAGCTACCTTACGCACACAGCTGGAAGACATGGAGCAACGTGCCACCCGTGCTGATTCGGACACGCGCGCGGCCCAAGCCGCACACGATCGGCTGTTGGCAGAGCACCGTGCATGTTTGGCCGACCTTGCGTCGTTGCGAGAAGCTCTGGCAGCAGAGGGGAGTGCTGCCAAGGATGCAGAGCAGGTGTGTGTGTGTGTGTGTGTGTGTGAAAACGATTGTGGGTGAGTGTGTGTGTGTGTGTGTGTGTGAGTGTGTGAATAAACGACTGTGGGTGAGTGTGTGTAATGGCGTTGAAACGCTTTGAACATGCACGCGCATATGTTCCTGCTCATGTTTGTCTGACCTCGTCTTGTGAGAAGCTCTGGTGGCAGAGGACAGTGCAGCCAAGGATGCTGAGCAACCGTAGTCTCATGCACAAAAAAGTAAGCACACACTACTGTACAGAAGCATGCATCCACACACATGGACCAACAGACACCTCCCTGTACCTAACACACGAACTAGTTTGCTTCACTCAAACAATCGTCCAAAAGAACTTAAAACATGCATAGGCATGGCTCATACAGGCAAAAGTAACACACCACATACATACGCAAACGTTTACCTACCAGAACACAGGCATACACATGAATGTGCACACATACGCAGGGGTCACGCAGCCTGCACGCACGAGCTGTGGCAACGCAGCGGCAGCTGGCAGTGAAGGAGGAGGAGTGCGAGCGGATGGCAGGCATGCTGCAGGTGCGCGTGTTTTAGTGCATGAGTGTTTGATGGGTGTGTGGGTGTGTTCAATGTGCCAATGTATGTGGGTGGGGTGGGTGGCGCTCAAATGGGCGTGGGGGTGTGTTTGTGTTGGTGACGTGGGGATCGCAAATGTGGGCGTGTTTGTACTTGGGTGAGGTGTGTATGTGTGTGTGTGCGTGTGTGCGTTTGTGTGTGAATGTGTTTGTGTGTGTTTGTAGAGAGAGAGTGCATATCTCAGGGGGGCGTGAGATAAGGGTAAGTGGGTGGGTGTTGGTGGTCAGTGGGTGGCAATATTTTCCCCTTAAAATTTATATGTGTGGGCAGGGAGCATTCATGGGTGTATGTGTTGTTTGCTTTGTCAAGTTAAGCTGAATTCTAAGCCGCAACTTGGACAAACATGATGACAAGTTAGGATATCGCTCAAACACCCAGGTTCTGCGCTGCTATAACTTCCGCCATTTCTCCTACATGACGCCAAATTTAAAATGAAAGTGCACGCGTGCATGAGGAGGGCTTGTTGTGACTCCACCTACCTGCTGTGCAACTTTTTGTCACTGTCCCACCGCAAAGGTGGCAGAACAGGCATTGTAGAGGGCGCGCACACACACACGTACACACACACGTCCCTCACAAATGAGGAAGATGGGGGACACATTCTTAACACATGAGCTTTATCTCACGGGTGGCAGAGCAGGTGTAGCAGAGAGCACACAGGTCCCTCACTCTTAAAAGAGATGAAATCCACATCTGTTATACCCACACCACTTGCTCTCACAGGTGGCAGAGCAGGTGGCAGAGGGTGCACGTGCGCGTGAGGAGGAAGCGCGTGCTAGTGGGCGTGAGCTGGCAGAAAGGGCCAGGAAGGCAGAGGCGCTGGTGGCAGAGTATGAGGCAGACATAGGACAGGTGTGTGTGAGTGTGTGTGTATATTTTGGCAAGCTGACAGAAAGGGCCAGGAAGGCGAAGGCACTGGTGACAGAGGATGAGGAGACATAGGACAGGTGTGTATATGAGAGAGAGAGAGAGAGAGAGAGAGAGAGAGAGAGAGAGAGAGAGAGAGAGAGAGAGAGAGGGAGGGAGGGAGGGAGGGAGGGAGGGAGGGATAGAGAGAGAAA
>Ga0307947_1000747_pt1 | contig 24007 bp, 36 predicted proteins | sample OrgLakmetagen232_FD_201840 | JGI IMG/M metagenome (GOLD analysis project Ga0307947, IMG submission 201840) | Saline water microbial communities from Organic Lake, Antarctica - #232 | ecosystem: Environmental > Aquatic > Non-marine Saline and Alkaline > Saline | place: Antarctica: Organic Lake...
ACTTGCCAATTGAAACCGTGAGCCAGGGCATGCCTGGCCGCGAAGGGAGCCGGTGCCTAACTCGCCAGGAGCAGGTCGCAAGCTACAGCCGGGCCCTGGTTATGACTGCTGCCACGGCTACCATACTGAGGGCTGCCGTGTTGCTCCGCCGTATGAGTCTTAGCCGCTCCCGAGTATGTCCGGGCGTGTGCACGAAGGCACACGAAGGCGTTTTCCAGGGGGCACCACGCGGAGGTGCTCATACATCGCCCCCCAATCTTCCCACCCGGCTTCTCAGATAAAGACAGATTTACCTCCAGCCGCCCAGATTTTGTGCTGGTTGCTCCCATAGCTACAGAAAAATCAACACCAAACTTATGTAGAGGGTGCGTGGGTTCTTCGAAGTGGCAGGGGGCAATTCAGGGAGACTGGGAGCATCCCAGCAACACCGCCAGCCACCAGTAGAGCCACCAACCCCAGACAGCACCGACCTAAAGACCTCAGCAAAACTCGGCGTGACATCTACCTCGTCGAGATCAAGTACTGTGAGGACACAAGACCTCAGAACCAGCTGAACGCCGCAAAGAAACAGCACAAAGACCTTTGCAACATTCTTTAAGGAGCCTCCGTTACTCTCCACATAGTCCTATTGGGTGTGGGCGGCACCATTTACAAGCAACACTCACACTCTGAAGCCTTTCAAGGAATTGGGTCTCGATTCTCAAAGAGTTAAGAAGCTCGCCTCCAAGCTCCATGTGCACTCTGTGAACTTTGCTGCTAAACTTGTCCATACCAGACGTGCCTTTTCCAGTACTGTTATCAACTCTCATCAGGAGCCAGTTTCAGGCCAAGCCTGCAACCCTCCTGATCCCCATTGATTTATACTTTCCTTTTCGCTGTGGAGGAGCTTTACGGTACTCGGTACCAAAGTGGCTCCTTTTCCTTAATTAATGTGGGGAGTGGTTTTCAGTGCCTGCGTAGTTCTTCTTTTTTCTTTCTCTTTCTCATCAGGAGCCGGTTTCAGGCCAAGCCTGCAACCCTCCTGATCCCCATTGATTTTTCCTTTCCTTTTCGCGGTGGAAGAGCTTTACGGTACTCGGTACCAAAGTGGCTCCTTTTACTTATTTAATGTGGAGAGTGGCTTTCACTGCCTGCGTAGTTTTTCTTTTCTTTTCATAACTAGTTGTTTTATGGAGACATCAGTAGATGTGCTGAGTCTTATACTTTGCAGTGACCGTAATTTGATCTGACAGAGGCAAGAAGAAAAAACCTTGACTTAAGGTTTCCCATTGTAATCTAACTCATCTTATCCCTTTCTCCCCCCCTCATAGCCGATACCAAATCGCAGGCCACCTAATGATGTTCAGGGGGGTTGTGTGCAGAGTGCAGAAGCGGCCATACCCAAAACCTGGCTGTAGTCAGAAGGCTTGTCTTTTATGATGGTGAAGCGGCGTTGACACTTGATAGAGAATTGACGAAGCATGATTTGAAACGTGACTTTTCCTATTATGACTATGTAAGCGTTTCGTCATGTTTGAGCCGCTGCAGTTGCTGCCTCAGCTGAATGGCCCCAAGTAGCTCTCCGGCCTCTAAAAGACTTTGATCACTCCCACCCCCGTGATGATCAGCTGTACTCGGGGCAAGGTGGTGGCTGGTAGCTGTCAAGGGTGGTTGAAAAGCACCATCTGACACATGTTGTAAATGAGGCAGGTGCTGAGACGCTGGCGGCGAGGGTAGCATGGGTAGTTGCGGACATACCCCGACATGCTGACCCTCTTGGGTGCCTGCATTACTAAACTGATACGGAGTGCTATCGCCACGCAGCTGGGCCATGCGTGCAGACGATTGGGAGGAGAGCAGCTGAGGTGACAGGTGGTCGCTGTTTTGCTCGGCACGTGAGAAGGAAGGTGAGATAGCGACGGAGGGAGGTGTTGAAAAGGTGGGATGTGGAGGGGGATTGAGAGAGGAGGGCATGAGAGGGGTTGTTGCCAGGAGACGAGCAATGGCATCCTGCCGCTTCTTCGCTTCCAGCTCTCTCAGTTCGCGAGCGGAAACAGGAGGCAGCTGATGCAGCAGCTGCTGGTTCTGATGCTGCTGCTGCTGCCACTGGTGATGCTGTTGCTGCCGGTGCTGCTGTAGGGAGAGTGCGCCTTGCAGATCTTGTGGACAAGCTTGCTGCTGGGAGGAGTTGGAGGACATGGAGTGATGCCGGGTGTATGAAGAATGGCTTACTGCAATGCCAGCGGCAGCTGCCGCTTCTAGTGCTGATGGAGAGGCCCCTTCCAAGAGGCGATCCATAGCTCCCTGCCGGCCTGAGTCTGACTGTGCTCTGCGGGATGCTGCCTGGAGTTGCAGGGCCATTGCACTTGTGTGCTCACGATGCCTGCATGGTGGATGAAGGGGAGGGACTGGAAATGGAGTGTTTGTAGAGTAGGTTCCCAAAGAATGTCCAAATATTTGAAACAATGGCTGCAAAGTGAACATTGTGGTAGTTCGTTAGTACAAGAACTTGCAGAGAAAACAATCTCTTAGAGACGACGGATTGGCTATCTAGTCATGCTCACTTGCGTCGCGCCTCCCGCTCGTTCTTGACCTTGCGCTCATCCAGCAGAGCTCTCTGAGCAGCACTGAAGCGCTCCACAAAGCTTGAAAGAATGCTCCAGAACTCAACATCTGCAAAAAGGGTGAAATAATCACTGATGCCTTTGAAAGAGTTCTCGACAAACCTCATCCTGATCAATAGTGAACAAAGTGCTTAAAACGGAAACGGGAAATTGTAATCGATTTGGGAATCTGGAATGATGAAAAGGCAAAGATTGGTCTACAATAAAGCAAGCCTCAGTGAGCCAAGCAAAAAAATTGTACATTGAATGGCCAAGCTTTGTCAGAGGATTGAAGCCTCCAGATGTGAAGGATACTGCAAACAAGGCGATGTGCGCACGCATTGATTGCGCACAAGCCACCACAGCCAAACATGACATGGTGCACCCAATAAAGAGCAGTTCAGCCCTGTTACCTGAGGGTGTTGAGTTTGTGGTCTCCCCAAAGTAAGCAAGGACTTCTTCGTACGCCAATTTGGCTGCTTTTTGAAGGGCTTGCACCTCACCACACAGTTCCTCCAGCTCTGCCAGATCTCGCCGCATTGCAACCTGCATAGAGGATTCGTGACTTTACATCCGTTACACCCTTTAGCATATGCACCTGCAAGAGACAATACAGGTATGCAATACAATATACATATATATCATTCTGGTTAGCCACTGATCCGTACACGTACGTATACCCTTTTATGTACAGGCATACATGCTGCCACCGTATCCTTAGACCCGTAGGAATCAGCCAGTGCTAAGACGGACCATATGAATACCTGCCATTCCCAGACAGCCTTACAGGGTTATTCGCTCCTGTCCCAAGCAAAATTTCTTCCTTCCCCCCCCCCCCCGAATGGCTGCATCTGAAATCATTACAAGTTTATTGCACTGAAATGGTGGGTCAGTTTCCCTACGCACTGAATGGATACACTTTTCTTCTCGTATTTTTGGCTCCCCAACCTTCGAGATTCCTGGCAAGTCTGTGGGTATACAAGCTTTGATTGCCAAGAGCTACCGAAATATTTCCTTTGAGCAAAATTTGAGAGGGTTTGATTACAATTTGTATGTTATTACACAACATACAAAAGGTTTCAATACAGTCCTGGCCAACCCTGTTCATCACTACACTCCTACTCTTGCAATTATCTTACTCTTGCAATTATTATTATCTTACTCTTGGCTTTTCCTTACTCTTGCAATTATCTTACTCTTGCAATTATTATTATCTTACTCTTGCAATTATCTTAACTCTTGCAATTATCAAAGGAGAAAGCATCCCCACATCAATCAGGTACGGGCGCCATTCATATGCTGAGTACTATACAACTCCTCCGCGACAACGACACTGGACACTGGAAAACAATGCCGGATCAGCTTGAAGCAGAAGTTGTTGTTTGACCTGCAAAAACAATTGCAGCTTTCTGCCACTTTCAATCAACCTGCCGGTGCACTTTACCTGGAATAAACTATCTTCTCCCTCTTCCTTGAGCTGGCTGTCCTCCTCCCCTTTGGAGCCATCAGCACAAGCACAAGTACTCGGTCTGCTGCTTGTTCCCACTCCTCCCACCTCCTTCCAGCCCTCTTGCTGCTGCTGGGGCGACAAAGCATTAACATCAGGAGTGGAACTCTCCTTGCTTCCGACAGGAGGCGAGGACTTGGTGGGTGATGTTGCACGTGTGGGTGTGCTGGAGGGCTTGCTGCTGCAGTTGGGCTTAATGGGTGTGTGAGGAAGAAGCGCTGCCAGAGCTTCCCTCATCTCAGCCACAGCACCTTGCGCGGAAGAGAGCATCTTGCTTGCTTCATCCGAAGGAACCTTTTACAATGTGTAAGTTGTTACGGAGCAATAAAGTGTGCGAGTCAGAAATAAGTTGGAAACGTTTTCATGCAAGGGGAAAGAGGCAGTAGCAGAAATCGAGTACATGTGCCAAAAAAAAAAAAAAATTATATATATATATATATTTATTTAAGACGGCGCTCGTACAGACACGGCCTTTCTTTGCAGTTATTTGTTTTGGTCAAATAATTGGCACTGCTAAACGGGCAGCATGCAATTGCACACTTTCACGCAAAACATGACCATCGCTAGACGAACCGCACCAAAGCAACAGAGGAGCACCATAACACATCGCCCTGTACCTGTTGGGATAGTGCGATTACACGACTTGGGGAGCTTTTTATTTAAGTCAGGTACCCCTAATTGCCCTCATCCAAATCCTAATTGCTCCAAACCTCCCTCGAGCATGCTTTAAACACACCTTGAGCATGGGGTCCAGCACCGCTGCCAACTCGTCCGCTAACACTACGCTGTCCCCAACTGCAGCATTTAAGCAACATAGACACAAGTGTATTGACGTTGGATGCATGATACAGCTTTCAAACAAATATTGTGGTAGCACCCACTTTATAAAGCCGCGATATCTGATCAAGGGGGGGAAGCACGTGCGCCGATCACAAGATGCAAAGGACAGTTGCCTACGCTGCTTCTGTGTTACAACTCAATTGATACCACACAAAGACAGGTCAAAAGGCAAACACTCATGCCTGATTACATTCCACGCAGGGTCAATTCCTATGAGTTGCACACTTGCACGCACCTTGTGCGTCAGCATTCGCATTAAAAGACGTTAATAAGGAAGGGTCTTCACGATGGGGTAGGCCCTCATCTCTACTGCTTTGTGACCGCCAACTCAGTTTCTTAGGAGAGGGGTTGGGAGGAGCCTCTTTTGCCTCCTCCTCCTCGTCATTCTCCTCTTCCTCATCAGGCTCAAGGATGCGCGTCACCTCTGAAGCTAAAACCTGTAATTTAAGAAGACACAGGATGTGATGCCTTTTCTCCAAAACACATCCGTGCAATCCTTATTCAGGCAAGTCCACAGTGTCAACTAGTAAGCTGAGATACGTGCTGGCAGATGTGAATGTCTGCAAACTTCAGTGACAGTAAATACTTACTTCCAGCTCTCAACCTGAATAAAGTGAAATGTTTATTATGGGGGACCTTAAGTGACGTAGCTTTATCTACCGTCAAAGGTGGTGGACAGAGCAAGTGCCCAAATGTGCTCCTTTTGAACATGCAAGGGGCAGCTTCTTACGTGCCACTTTAAATTAGACCCAATCTAGCTTCAAGTTCAGGCTGACAATAAGCTACCAGAAAGTATGCTCAATCCATCTAAGTCGCTCTGTGTACAAATTGATAGGAATTTGACAAAATGCACACGTGGGGCACCTGTACACAAAATGCACACGTGGGGCACCTGTACACAAAATGCACAAGTTGGGCACCTGTACCCTAGATAGGTTCTTTCTAGTGGAAAAATCACGATGTTTTGCATGCATTGCCAAGCACTTCGTTTTTTTAAAATATTTATCTTGCAATGATCTTCATTTATTGTGAGGACTCAAAAATATTACGCATCAGAGTTTGTTGCAGTAGATGCAATGTTATGGAGATGTGATAGTAAGAAGCAGGGTGCACGCCGTGGCTCATCATGGCTCCCCAAGTTGGCAAGGTTCAGGCAAGTGTTTTGGAAAGCACGCACATTTAAATTTTGTGCGTATATTGATGCTTGCTATTTCGGGGAGCAATAGGTAAGGGGCATGCAAAAAAGCAAGCTTTTTGGGGCCTCACCCCCCCCCTCTAATATAACATACAATTTTTAACACTGCAGAACACAAACATTTCGAACACCTCGCGGAGTGTCAGGAAAAATTTGACATTCAAATTTCGAAGGCTTTGCTAGCTCATATTGGTGCAAAACATTAGGTTCAGTGGAAATTACAAGCTCTGGTCTTGGTCAAAACACCCCCATAAGCGCTTCTTTAATCCAAAACGTCGACTTTTATCTGTTGCCTTCCAGGGCAATGAATTTGTTCGCTCCTGCTTTTAGTGATTTACACGAAAAGGCTTCTCTTGCTCAATCACACAAGGGACAAAAGGACGTAGCATGGATTACTTGTGCCCTCCACGCATAGCCCGCATCAGGAACTATTAATTTGGTGTATTGAAGCTGGCTTGGTTGCGACACGGTTTGGCAAAAGCATTTTCCCAGGGTGTCACACTTGAAATGACAGTTTGTTTTATTTTGTCTGTGAAATTACTCACCTGTAGCAGGGATGTGTTGCTGGTAGTGCTGCGTGTGTCTGCAAGCTTGGGAAGATTACGCAGCCTGCAAGCGGACGAAAACGAGTGCGCTGGTACGTACCCAACGTCTGCTCACTATATCTGCAGCAACAACACAGCATGACTTCACCTGGATTTACATTGACACCAACAAATTGCCCAATAGGTCTAAACGTCCCCACCTGAAGCCTATGGCATTGCCATTGCGAGTGCCATGGTTCAGGTAGTTGCCCGCAGCGAGCACTGTCCGTAGGACCATCTTAAAAACCCTGCTTGCGCGTATTGACGCTGTGGCTTTGCAAATGGCATCAAATACCTGCAGGGTGAAAAATTGGTATGCTTTTACTCATAAATGACATGATCAATCTGTTTCTGGGTTGATGGGTTTGCATCCCGGGCATAGCTACATCGACGCATGCATCTGTTGTTCTTTAAGCCGACGGCATCGTTGTAAGTGAAGTAAAAGCGTTGCAAGATTGTCAGGTCCGCAAAAATTGCAGGGTGTCAATAGCTGGCACAGCGGAGGTGACAGAATGGCTCACCTGACTGGCTGATTTGAGCTTATGGGGTGCAGCAAACTTGTGCACATAGCAGCGGAGCCGGGCCTCCACACCTGGGATAGACTGCATCTCTGCATCACCCAATTGCAAATTGCATTTTGAAAGGAACATAAGATGAAAAATCATTAGACAATCTCTGGTATCAATGATGATAAGCAGGTAAGCGGTCTAGTTTCTGTTTTATGAGGCAAAACACTTTGCATTTCACAAGCACTAAGGCACAGCACATTGGTAAAGCCTGCAGTGCTTCTGTACACGGACACTCACCGAGAAGCACCCGATCAGGGTCAGCAAGATCGGAAGGAGGCTTGCCGGAACGTGCATACGCTTCTAAAGCTGCTGCCTCGTCAGCACTGGGTACACACTGCAGAGGTGGAGGAGCTTACACAACCAAGTAAGCTGTCCGGCTTATGCTGTGCATTTGTGTAAGATCAAAGTTGAAATTGACTGTTATTTAAAGCATCTATCTACAGCTAAATAACAAGCCGCAGACAAAATAGGAAGGGCGTCCAATCAGGATGTCCATAGACAAATTATAAAGTATTTTCCGTGATTCAGGAATGCAAAACAATGCATGACTGGAAGAGTGCCTATACTGCTGTCTGAGGCGTGAAGCGTCCTATCCAGTGAAAGCTTTTTTGTTTGTCTACCTAAATAATTAGCTTCAAAAAAAGATACCAATGTTCCGAGGGACTTATCATTCACATAAGTAAATCCGTGTTCAAACAGGTCCTTCTTAAGAACACATCAAGTCCTTCTTAAGTACACATTGGATCCTTTTTAAGTACACATCGAATCCTTCTTAAGTACACATCCTTCTTATATAAAAATCAGCTCCCCTGGAACTCCTGGACATCACTGAAGTACTAGTTGTAAAGTAGGTGTCACGGGCATCGCGATTCACAATGTACCTGCATAAGGGCGGCCACAGACTCCTCGTTGCCCACAGCCCTGGGATCTAGTCTCAGGACTGCAGCACGGAGATCAGCAGGGGGGATCTGCAGGCAGAGACACGAGGACACTTGTTTCTGCAATGGAGGACAGAGGGTACACAATGCAATTCCAGCAGGCAGAGACACGAGGACACTTTTCTGCGATGGAGGACAGAGGGTACAAAATGCAATTCCAGCAGGCAGAGACACGAGGACACTTTTTTCTGCAATGGAGGACAGAGGGTACACAATGCAATTCCAGCAGGCAGAGACACGAGGACACTTTTTTCTGCAATGGAGGACAGAGGGTACACAATGCGATTCCAGCAGGCAGAGACACGAGGACACTTGTTTCTGCAATGGAGGACAGAGGGTACATACACAATGCGATTCCAGCAGGCAGAGACACGAGGACACTTGTTTCTGCAATGGAGGACAGAGGGTACACAATGCAATTCCAGCAGGCAGGCAGGTGAGCGATGCTCAGCATCAATCAAAGGGACCCATAACAGTGCAGCCTGACAACATTAAAAGGCTTTCAGAGAAATGTCGTCCAAACGTTAAATTGATGATTCCTCCTCCAGGGCAGCTGTGTGGGTACTTGGCATCAGCTTCATGACGTGGCATAGGCAAGCACACGGAACCCTGCTCCAACCGGAGAAGAAGGCACACCTTTATTTTTCCGCCCATGAGGATGCTCACGTTGTGCCCGCGTTTGCCGTCAATGAGGGACACCTGTCACCGGTTGGGGGCCAAGGGCAAGATGAAGAAAGTTCAGATGCAAAGCCCTAAGCGTGTCGCAGATGCAACACTGACAGAAAGCGGACAATATCCATGCAGGACGGCGTCCTTGTTTGCATCACTCCTTGCAAGCACACTTTTTTTTTCTGGTGCTGAAGGCAACAAAGGGGCACCTACTAGCTTCTGTTAAGGGTCGGGGAGTGCTAAGAGACACAGCATATTAGCACACGCAAACACAATCAAAAGGTGCAGTGGAAGTGGATATTTGCTATGCGTATGAGGTATAATAAAAACAGGCAGGAACAAGCAATCCCCCTAAAACTGGTGAAATGCGTTGCATGATGTGCACACCTGCTTTGGCTTTCCACCTGCAGCAGCGGTTGAACTCGCAGCTCCGACGCCATTGACAGCTTTGGAAGCTGCTGTTGATTTTGGGGCGGCCTATGCAAGGGAAGGATGCGGGTTGCAAAAAAAGTAGCAATCCATGCTGCGGTACTTTGCGCTGGGAAAAGCTTGAAACTGGTGGTCATGCTAATGGAGGCCCCAACGATGTGCGTGAGGGGGCGTCAACAACCAGATGGCTTTCTAGCTCAAGACAATTAGCCCTAATGTACTAGGCCATTGCAGCAGGCAGAACAGAGAAATAGCAGAGAAAGGCAGAAGTATAAAGAGGACAGGGCGCGTGTTGATGTTTGCAAACACAAGGAATTGTCCCAATTTTTAGCGCGGATCAGGAACAATTAACAAGGGCACACAGATGGATCTTTCCAGAATCACACAAAAGCAGCACTCACTGTGCAGCAAACAAGAGCTCAAGTGCACTGCCACACTTCCTATCGATGCTATGCGGTGGAGGTTTAAAGGGTACTCAGTAGCAAAGTAGTCCCTATTTATTGTTAATGTGGGGCAGAAGGCGTCAACAAAAAAGTTCCTGACAGTCGCGTGTAAATTTGGGCCAAAATGCCCCCCCCCCCCCAAAAACCCTTCCTGGCCCCCCACACTAATAAAAAAAGGTGTCAATCTGCTCAAAATTTAAGCAGCTATCTGTCTGCACAGTTCTATTGTCAGATAATTATATACCTGGAGAGTTATAGGGCGAAATCTGATGCGCACGCTTTTGCACTGACCACCTGTTTAGTGCACGAATCCAGCCAAAACCTTTGCCAAAGCACTTATTTACTTCATTCATGCAACTTATGTATAACGCCATACGTGAACTGCAAGTCTGGAGGCAATTTCTGGTAATTCTCCTGAACACACCCCCGCGGCCTACTTGGAGGCATTCCATGCATTTCTGTGGCCAGGCACCCAGACCCCCCCCTTTTAATCAAAGCACCCAATAAGGGTGCCAATTAGACGGGCTCAAGCTTAGGAACCCAAACATAAATTATATTGCTTGCTGGAAGTAGCCCAGGAGAATCCTGGAGACCCCCCTCCAAATTTCCGAGGCCCCCCAGATGACCACCCACCAACTGACCCCTCAGAATCAACTCATTAATAGACCAATTGATAGCTTTTGACGTCAGGATTCCGAATATGTATTTCATTCGACAGGTGACGTCAAAAATTTATGATTCTTGACGCCTCCTGTGTGGGGAGTGGTGCTTTCAATTTACGTAGTAGTTATAATTTTTTCTTCCTACCTGTGCAAACAAGTGCTCGAGTGCTCCAAAGTCCAAGGGCGGAAGATCCGTGCAGTCCCCGTTTTCAGTGACCCAAAAGGTGCCCTACAAGCACAGCAGAATACATCAGAACATTGATCTAGCATTAGTCTAATTAGCTTTTAAGAAAATACGCATGGTCCACCGCGAGACCACTCTTTGGCAAGAACGCAGCACAGAAAAGACAGAAAAACAAGGAAGCAGAATCGGACGACAGGAGAACCAGGAGACAGAAGAGGGAGACTGAAGTCACCACAGCCTAAATACACCTCCCAATACCACCCAGACATACACAAATGATTACCATACAGATATGCATGCAATGTGTACGCTGTAGCAGGCAGAAGGGGGCACACCACAGGCGAGGTGCAAAATGATACTGTCACAACGAATCATGGTACCAGCTTAGGCATGGATTGCAAGTATGGGCACAAGAAATCGCGCTGGATGTGTGTGTCCGCCAAGCCCCCCCATAAAAGTGTGTTTAGCGTCTCCTCCCTCTACACGTGAGAAGGAAGCGACGGCTCAAGCAACATACCGAGGAGATGGATGTGCGAGAAAGAGTGAGTTTGTTACAAGAGGACCATCGAAACTGACCAAACAACCAAATAATCGTAAAACCGTTGCTCACTCTATAAATCCCAGGGGAGATCACACGATTTGTCCATGCCCTTGATCTAGCATGATAATATACAGAGACAACGGGTCAATAAATTTTCACATCCAAGTCTCGCCATCTGTATACATCTTACATGCGGCGCTCGAATTCCTACCTTGAGTTTGGGCAGGGGGATAGCATCCCAAAATATAGGCTTCAGCTTCTTTGAGGGGGCAGGCACTGGCTTGGGCTGCACGTAATGCATTTCAGGGTAAGGGTCAATACTTGGATTCATGGAACCATGATGCATTGTGTCGAAATCTATAGGGATCACAGTAAGAGCTCCGACACACATGTTTAACTTTATATCCAGCTTGACTTTCTTCTTGCAAGGCCTCTTCCTAAGCGTTCATAGCACTTGATCCAAGTGATGAGCAGCTACGCTTATGGAGCGTGATCCAAGTGATGAGCAGCTACGCTTATGGAGCGTGATTTAAGTGATGAGTAGCTACGCTTATGGAGCGTGATCCAAGTGATGAGTAGCTACGCTTATGGAGCGTGAAGAAACGCAGTTTCCCACATGAATGCACTGACCATTCCAGCTCAAGAATCCAACTAGTATTTAACACGTAAACTATGCTTCACACATACGGCTATCTAGCTATCCAGAGGTTAAAGACTCCATGTACCTTGAGTGCTGGCGCAAGGGGGGCAAAGGGCTTAGGAGGAGCAGGAGAGGACTGGAAGGCAGAGGGGGGGTGAGGGGGTGGAGGAGGGGGAGGGGGGGGGGGGCCTTTAGACCCTGCTCTGGCATCTTCCTTGTCATCCCTCTCATCCATGGAGCTCTCAAGCTGATTGGCAGCAGCTTCTTTGTCAAGGTGCACAGGGGAAGAGGGGGAAGGTGGAGACACGGGGGGGTTGGTGACGGTGTAGACGGCACCTGTGTGTGGATGTGTGTGTTTGTGTGTCTACAGTGTGCAGCAACACAGTCTAGGGGTGAGAACGAAGCACCCGGCTTGAAGACAATTGAGCACAGTCAAGGCGATAACGTGTATGTGTGTGTGTGTGTGTCTGAAGCGGCAATGTAAACGGTGAGGCAAAGCAGGATGTGCTGTCATTGCATTCAACTCCAAGCCTTCCTCTAGAACTTGATGAATATAACATATTAGGAGCTACCAGGATGACTTAAAGTGGTTACGTCTGTTGAGTGACAGTGCCCATATTTCATAGCGTAAAATTCAGAGCATACATTTTGCACACTGTACCTTTCACAGCTTTGGCCACACGCATGAGGCCTTCGTCGTTGCTCTCATCTTCATCATCGCACAAGGCAGCCAAGAGGTTGCTGGAATTTCAGAGATTGGGGTGAGGAGGTAAAAAGGTACGTACCAATAGTATGTATAGGATGTATGGGACGGGTGCGGAATGTGCCAGCCAAAGCACATGTAAGAGCAATTCAGACAGGCAGATATCTTGATGGAGCTGTGGGATAACACCCACGTTTTTTTTCAGACTGATAACCAAGGTGCAAATGCACATGCGCGAACAGGACTGTCGTATTTTTAAACGTGGCATCCACCTGTAGTACGAGTGGTTGTCTGTTAGGGCATGGCAAAACTCTTGAACAAGCCCGGAATGTTTTTTGGGCATGTCACCCAGCATAGTCGCCCACTCAACCTGCATCATGATGAAGACGGCGCGCAAGAATGAGGCTGCTTTGTAGAAGTGAACGGTAGGACTTGGAGTCCAGCAAGGCAGGGGTACGTGCAGCAATGTACGCGGATTCAACAGTCAATTTTTGCATTGGCACAGCATTGACCAAGAAAGACAGACGGAGTACTGCTGTCCACACACGTTCCCTTTACATCCGCTATCCCAACGTAGCATTCGTTTCTCTTGTGAGATGGTGACAGAATATTTACAAGGGCCAATCAAAACTGACCAAAAGCTGAGGTGCTCACAACTGGTTAATTCAGAACAGAAAGGTAGAAAGATCCAAGCTAAGTAGGAAGAGCAGAAATGCTGACCAAGGAAGTAAAGAGATGGAGAAAAATGCTACACATTGAACTCAGCAGTTTCCAGAAAAACATATACATAAAAGAACTGAGCTTGCATCAAAGTGCTACACGCACCATGGTCAACACATCACGTGCCACATCAGGCTCATACACCTCCAATTTGTCCTTGTCCAAAAGGCCTAGAAGTGCTTCCACCTGCACCAGTTGTATCCGTCAAACAATTTGTCTCTGTAAAGGACAAGCAGTAAGTCAAATACAAGACCAACCTCTGGCAAATGAACGAGCCAACACTTACCCCAAACGGCCCTTGTAGGCCTTCCACACCCTCCTCTTCTTCGGCCTCCTCCCAATCAGCTTCCTCTCTGCTCACTTGTGGGCCTGGGCTTCCAGGAACTCCAGAATCGCTAACGATATGAATGCTTGAGCTGGAATGTGCGACATCTCTTGCTGCTTGGGGCTCTGAAACAGCAGAGCTAGATGTGCCTTCCGTTTGTGGCGTGCTAGCCGTTAGTGAGTTGCCTTGCTCTTTATGCGCTACAGTGATCTCCCTCGGGCTGGGTGCCAACTTCGCTACCTGCTTATTGGCTATGTACGGGGGGGGTGGACGAGGGGGAGGAGGTGGAGGAGGAAACGGCGAGGGAAGGGGGTTTGCTGGTGGGGGTGGAGGGGCATTCTGACCACCATCATGCTGCCCACGCATAGCGTTGACAGCGTCGCCTGGGGCACGTGGCTTGACCATCGCACTGCTGTGACTGCCAATAGCGGGATATCGTAAATTGCAAGTGTTAGAGAAGACCGTGCGGACGCTCAAACGTGTTTGTGTTCTCTGTCACACGCTGTGTGCGCGAGCACTCTTCTTGTGCTCGGGTTCCTTACCTAAGATTAGCACCGCTGATTTCCAAGGCAACCACCTTTTCTGGGCCCTATCTTTTCTTGATCAGAGACGGGCAGGGCAATCATCTCACCAAAGTTTGGTCAAGCCTGGTGTTTGGAAAGGGGATAACCTGAATTAGTAAATTTCATTAAAATTCCAAACTTCCGTAGAGTACTTGCAAATGCTTGCAGCACGAGGCTCAGGACTCAGCACATGCGGGGTGTTGCCGCCTGGAGTTGGGCAAGTGAGGAGCATACATAACAGGAAAAGGCATATTAAGGTGTGCTGTGACGGAGGGCACGGTATTCCCCGGAAAAACACAAGCATGCGCACGCACACGCAAACACGCGCGCACACTCACACACACACACACACACACATGCATACTTGCGCATTACATACACACAAACACACACACATACACACACACAAACACACACATACACACACACACACACACACACACACACACACACACACACACACACACACACGCACACAAAGAAACACACACACACAAAAACAAAGAAACACACACACACACACACACACACACACACACACAAGCAAACAAACAAATACACACACATACAAACGCACATACACACACACATACATGCGCACGCACGCGCGCACACACACACACACACACACACACACACACACACACACACACACAAAGAAACACACACACACAAACAAAGAAACACACACACACTAGCAAACAAACAAATACACACACATACAAACGCACATACACACACACATACACGCGCGCGCACACACACACACACACACACACACACTCACAAACAAACAAACAAACAAACAAACAAACAAACAAACAAACAAACAAACAAAGAAACACACTCACACAAACAAAAGGTAGCTTGCATCAGAACTCGTAGGCCTCATCACACACAAAGATATTGCTACCTCCAAACATACAAGCCAAAAGATAAACTCATTTCCACGGATGCTTCCCCCCCACATTATAACCGCCCTACCAAAATGGTCCCTAGTCACTTAAGAAGAGATGGCATTCCCCCTTGACCATGACCCCACACTCCCTCAATACTGGAATGAACACCCATGAGATAATGCCTTCGGGGCAAACTGCAACGCCTTCTCCTCGAAGTTCACTGGTTTCTCTACTTGCCATCCCATTTACCATGGAAACACCATGTATCTAGCAACAAGGCATGCAATCTACTCTGCTGCCCTTAGCACAGAGGCAGTGGCAACTTTCATGTTTCTTCCCTCATGGAATAAAAGGATGACCACAAGTCCCTACGCATCGCTCTACTGCAGATTCCCGCACCTACGTAAATTCTTGGTACCATCAGACATCAGACCAACTCCAATATGCAGAAGTACCCTTCTGGAACAATATACAGACGACCCTTCCCATATACACTTCTTGGGATATGCACAGCATTGCCATATGGAGTATTGAAGGCAGAAACTGCCTCAATGCTTGCAATAAAAAATGGCTAAAAGATCTTGCCAAAGACATTCCTAAAGCAAAGTGGGAAAACAATTGCATTCTTAACGATTCCTACCCCTCTGCACTTAGCACTGAAGAAAATCCTGGCCTTAATAGTAAAGTAAGAAAACTACCCAACGACCATTGTCATACCCCACAAGGCCTCCAAAATAAAACAAGTACCTTGGACTAACCTTAATGCTTTAACGAAGCGACCCAACAGAGCTCCAGCCCAAACCTGATTCGTAAAGTACCAGGTTGGCGGGACTAGACCTACACTGATGGCAGTCTCAAAAAACACGAAGAAGGGCAAGACACAGGATTAGGTGTATACCACCCTTGCTTAAACGTATCCCATTACATGAACCCAAGAGGCGTAGATATAACCAATAACCAATACCATCTCACGTGCAGAGCTAGCAGCTATAGCAGCCGCAATCATTCACGGATACTCTCATACAGCCATATAGCCACAGATAGCCCAACCTCAATGCACCAAAGTAAAGAGCAGCTCTCACACCCAAACCTCGCTCCACCGCAACTACATCCAGGTCCTCCAATCCTGATGTCCTCCAATCCATTGCCAACAAAGCAATCCACCAGTCACCATCGCCCATTCATTTCCACAGAGTCAAATCCCACACAGGTATTATAAGCAATGAATATGCTGACGCTCTTGCTAGAAAATCAAACACAACCTACTCTGGCATTGCGGATACCTCTATCAAAACAGCTAGCCCTGAGGAAAATCCCTTCGACAATATCTACTGGCTTGCAAAAGAATATGAAGAACACCGTAACAGACGAAATCACCCAAACACAGCCCAGTCACCCACCTTAAGGCTCTGGTGCCTATCCAATTACCATGACGCCTTGCAAGCACACATGCACCCCCTCCACATACTAGGAGATGCCAATACCATAGCAAACTACCATGACTACTACCAGACCCTTATCAAAAATGGCACTGCCAATGGAGCCGCTAGCAACGCTTACCTAACAACATCCTATGTCCCTGTTATAACCAAGTGCATCATTATGAAGTACAGAACAGGAACCCTGTACAACCAAAAGCATGCGGTGTGGTTAAAGCACTCAACAAGCCTAGCTTGCCCCCTCTGCCCTGAACTAGACAGTGCCCTGCATATCTTTTCTGGATGCCAACACATACGATCACTGAGAGACATAACTTAGCCTGCAGCATGATCTTCAAAGCCCTCAGCAAGACAGGCTCCTTAAGATTATGCTTTGTCTGCATGGATATAGGTAGCAGCGAACGGCTGGCTATGCAATAATTTTAGGTTCCCAATACAGCTGAACAAACCAGGATTATACCAAAGTGGCCCTACCCGCTTCTCAGCCAAAATAGATTTACCTCCAGCCGCCTGGATGCTGTACTGGCTCCCATCTCCGCAAAAACCAAAAAGCACCAAGCAGACTAGTAATGAAGGGGGGTGGGTTTTTAGGAGTGGCAGGGGGCACGCAACTGAGGGAGACCAGGAGCACCTCAACAGCACCACCAGCCATCAGCAGATCCACGCACCTTCCCCAGACAGCACCGACCCAAAGATCTCAGTTTTATCCAACCTCAGTTTTATCCAACTTGACATTCACCTCATCAAGATCAAGTACTGTGAGGACACTAACCGCAGAACCAGCTGAGCGCCGCACAGGAACAGTACAAAGGCCTCTGCACTATCCTTCAAGGAGCCTCCGGTACCCTCCACACCATCCTTCTGGGAGTGAGTAGCACCATTACAACAACGCTTACAACAGCACTTACAACAACGCTGGAGCCTTTTAAGGAGCTGGGTCTTGATTCCCAAAGAGTTAAGAAACTTGCTTCCAAGCTTCATGTTCATTCTGTCAATTACGCTGCCAAACTTGCCCATATCAGACATGCCCTTTCCAGGACAATCATCAACTCCCATCAGGAGACGGCTTCAGGTCAAGCCTGCAACCCTCCTGATCCCAGTTGATCTTTTTTCCTTCCTATTGGCAGAGGAATTTTATGGTACCCGGTATTAAAGTGGCTCTTCTTCCTTAATGTAATGTGGGGTGCGTTTTTCACTGCCTGCGTAGTTTTTTTCTCTTTTTACTTTTTCGGATGCTTCACTGTTTGCGTGGTCAATTTTTCTGCTCTCATTTGCTCTTCATCCTCCTGTTTGCGTGATCGCCTTTTCTGCTCTTTTTCGTTCATTTCTTACAGCTCTGCCAGATGTAACGCACAACGTCTTGGTGAGATCTTGATTCCAAGTCCAAGGATCATTTCAGGCTTACACAATAACCTGACGCTTTGTAATACATGACATCAAATCTGCCGCACAGTTTTCACTAGCTCTAACACAAACAGATAAATCCCTCGCCCCAACCCAATCACGCCTGTTAGCAATTGCTGCGGCAAGCTGCGCCCAAAGCCCCACGCTCTGTGCACTATCATCAGCGTGATGAACAGGACACTCTGCATGCCGGCCATGATCCAGGGCATCAAAAGCGCGGCTAGGAGGCCCCCAAGCATGCCACCAATGACGGCCCTGTGCAGGCGTAAGGAACATAGAGTGGCTGAGCACAAGGACAGAGAAACTGTGCAGGCAAAAGGAAGATTAGGGTTAGGGTGAGGGTTAGGGATTGGATAAGCTAGGGGGTTAGGGTTTGGGTCAAGGTTAGGGAGTGATTAAGCTCAAGGAAGGAAGACCATGCAGATAGAAGGAAGAGCAACAAAGCACAAGGATAGGGATGCCGTGCAGGAAGCGTAACGAAACACACAGGAAAAAAATTCCTAATCTTACATCTCGAGAATGCCTTTAACAATGTGTTGCTACAAAAAGCAAAAGCTCCAGAGCGTTCTCTGCAGCATGTAAAATCAATTCAGCACCACTTCTCCTTTCTTGATATATCAACGTGGGGAGTGGTATGTCAGAATGCTGCTGCCTTTGCAATCATATCAGTACAATAAAGGTAGCAGTACAGCATGAGTCACAAGCAGCAGCTTTTGCTCAGGTATAAGTGCGCTGCTCCGGGTTTTAGCGGAAGAGGAATTAGCCAAAGCCTGTTCTGCACCCTGTTGAGGTGGATATCTTTAAGCTAAGACAAAAATCTGAACTTTATTTACGTAGGAGACGAGCGTATTTTGTCTCTTCCCTTTTTGGCGCAGCCCCCCTTGTGGGGGCGTGAGCCCCTAGGGTTGTCTACTTCCCACCACACTTCACACAGGCCTCCCTAAGCCCACCCAGGCCACCCCACGGGCTGAAACTCGACATAGGCTCCTAACCAAAACTCGTACCGTGCCAGATAAATCCTGGGACCCTGGGGTGCTGTGAGTAAAGTTTTATAAACAAATCTTATGTTTAGAAGCTTCAGGAAGCTGCCCAAAATTCCTCAGCCAGGCCCCCAAACCACTTCCTTCTGATGCAGAATCAATCAGCACGCTTTCCTGGCCGCTGTTTCTGTGTCAGGGGCCCTTGGTTGTGTTCTGCTGCAAAGTTCTGATTGACCATGCAAGCAGAATCAAGAATTCATTTCGGTGGATTATATACTTTTAGTTTAGTCAGACGTTCATGACACGCGGAAGTTTGCTTGGACCCTTCAGGAATGCGGTCTGTGTTGGCTTGGAATGCTCGCGGGGCATGGAGCGCACGGTGCAGGTGCTTGCCGCGCACCGCGTGTTGAAGCAGAGTTCAGACATCGTGGCCAGCCCGGGCACCATGCTCACACCTGTCCTCTCAACAGGGAACAGCAGCAGCAGCACTTCCTCACGCCCATTTCAGCAAAGGCTGCTCCAGCACAGCGTCATGCACACCACTGCAGCATCTGTGGGGCAGTAAGTCACACACAAGCACACACACCGACACACGCACACACACACTTACACGCATGCACACACACATACAAACACAACCGCGCGCGCGTACACACACAGGCGCACACACACACATACACATGCGCACACACACAGACGCGCGGGCACACATACAAATACACATGCACACACACGCGCGCACACGCACACTTACACATACATGCACGCATACACGCGCACACGCACACAAACTCACACGCACACATGCATATACACGCACAAGTTGCACGCGTGATAGTCAATTTCTCAGCTTCGCTAGTGACTAGTGACGCTCCCACACTTGTCTCTTGTTTTAATAAAATTTAACGTGAAGGTCGATTGTTTCGTGCACCAGCAATAGCAGTTGCAGCAGTTGACCTATTGCACGTATCCATTTTGTGGCCACTAACTTACCCTATTTCAGACGACCCCATTTTCAATGCAGACATGTTTTTGCTAAATGATAGCAGCAAACCTTCCTTAGATTCACCTGATGCCTAGCAATGGCTAAAACATAGAAGTGGCCAGAACCACATAGATAATTGGCAGGAAAATCACCAAGTAACAATTACATTTGGTGTATGCATACGGTTCTGACCAGCCCTGCTGATACTTCATTTTGAGGGCAACCACCCCACAGCCATCACCACAGCGTGGGCGGGGTACTGAACCATAAAGCAGTCCATTAGCTAACGATCAAGGTGGTTCTTTCTGCTTGCACAACCTTGGAACGTCCCTGTTCTGAAATTCGAAGTTGACCACTCACCAAATGCCCAGCAACGGCTGGTACAGGCCCAAAAGAAGGGCAGCCACTCCACAGCCGTACCCACAGCGTGTGCTGATTGCACTGGGGTCACCCAAAGTCCCCTCCTCACCCAAATCACCATCAGCTGGGATGTCCAGATTACCGGCAGCGCCGGAACGAGCAGCCATGAATTGTTGGGCAAGATGGCGTGTGCGGGACAGGTGCACGGCTAAACCGGCATAGAGGCCGCATACAACAGCTGCAGGGGGGTGGGAGCAAGAGTGAAGGCAAAGGTGTTTTAAAGTACTGAAGCACTTAACAGAACCTGTAAGGAAGCAGGGGGGAGCAGGAGTGGGAGGCGAAGGTGTTTTTATGTACTAGAGCACTTGAACAGAACCTGTAAGAATGCAGGCAGTCTATTGCTAAGCTGGAGCACACACCACACACCACACACCACACGCACAAGCGCATACACATACACAAGCATACACGCACACACACAACACACACACACACATACACACACACAGCGCAAACAGGTTGCAGTGCAATGGTACTCAGAGTGAGAGGCGAAGGTATGTTTAAAATGCAACCCTTGAGTGAATAATAACAATGACTTATGTGGAAGCAGCACGGCACGGGGCGCCACACCACATCCGCACAACATGCTTCGAGACTGGAGAGTTGCTGTAAGACGCTTGTTAGTTCCAACAAGCTTTCTTCTTGAAATGAGGGGACTGGAGACCCTTGCTGTTGCTTTCTCACAATTTCCTAGAGGTTCTGGTGTTTTATCGATTCAAAAAGCCTTGTTGTGGTCTCGTATGGGTGAAGGAGGTACTTGGCCTAGGCATCATGTGCGAATGCAGCCAGTGTTGCATTTGAAGGCATTTGAAGGCATTTGAAGGCTAAAGAAAAGAGAACCTAGACAGGAGTGTTCTGACTCAGTCTTTGGTGGCTGAAACAGTAGAGCGCAAGCTTGCCTGCTTCTCACACGGTGTGGGGCTTGATGTTCCTTTGCCTGTGGATCATACTTTTACAGCATGACTTTCAACTCAATGATGGTGTGCGTTTCGCCAGGTCTAAAGCTAATGTGCTGGTCCAGCATCAGCAGGGATTGCAATTCCTATGATTCTATGTTTACTTGTGTGCCTTGACTTTTGGCTTTATTCCTATAATTCTATGTTTACTTGTGTGCCTTGACTTTTGGCTTAACAGCGTCTTCTTTGTCTCACCTGGTCCTGAGATGGTGTGCGTGGAGGGCAGCAGCAGGGTTTGCAGCAGGGCCGCTCCGAGAGCAGATGCAATGACGTGGATGGTCAGCACAGCAGGGCCAAAGGCCTCCTCTATCAGCGTGGAGGCTTGGAGCAGGCCTTGTGTGAAAATCTGTTGAGTGATGTTCGTGACGGAATGCTTACAGATCTGCCATGTGGGAGACTGGGCTGATATAGCACAGCAGGGCCAAATGACTCCTCTATCAGCGTGGAGGCTTGGAGCAGGCCTTGTGTGAATATCTGTTGAGTGATGTTCGTGACGGAATGCTTGCAGATCTGCCATGTGGGTGACTGGGCTGATATGGCACAGCAGGGCCAAATGACTCCTCTATCAGCGTGGAGGCTTGGAGCAGGCCTTGTGTGAATATCTGTTGAGTGATGTTTGTGATGGAATGCTTACATATCTGCCATGTGGGTGACTGGGCTGATATGGCACAGCAGGGCCAAATGACTCCTCTATCAGCGTGGAGGCTTGGAGCAGGCCTTGTGCGGAAGGTCGATAATGGAACGTGCTTTGCTGGCAGTTTTGAGCTCTGTCTGGAGAAAAGGATGAATTTCACGCAGGTGGGCATCACTGTTTGATGACACCAGCAAGAAGGCATTGATTGATTGACACTAGCTGATTGATTGGATCATTGATTGATCACTATTTGATGACACCAGCAAGAAGACGTTGATTGAACCAGATATGATCTGGTCAGGTGCTGCATAAGATGCTGCACCGTTCATTACTGTTTAGATACAGTGAGCGCTGACAGCCCGCTAAAAAGGGAGTGTGTGTGTGCCGATGAAATTATTACAGTGAGTGCTGACAGCCTGCTTAAAAGGGAGTGTGTGTGTGTCGATGAAATTATTACAGTGAGCGCTGACAGCCCGTTAAAAGGGAGTGTGTGTGTGTGCCAATGAAATTATTACAGTGAGCGCTGACAGCCCGTTTAAAAGGGAGTGTGTGTGTGTGTGCCGATGAAATCATTACAGTGAGCGCTGACAGCCCGTTAAAAGGGAGTGTGTGTGTGCCGATGAAATTATTACAGTGAGCGCTGACAGCCCGTTAAAAGGGAGTGTGTGTGTGTGTGTGCCAATGAAATCATTACAGTGAGCGCTGACAGCCCGTTAAAAGGGAGTGTGTGTGTGCCGATGAAATTATTACAGTGAGCGCTGACAGCCCGTTAAAAGGGAGTGTGTGTGTGTGCCGATGAAATCATTACAGTGAGCGCTGACAGCCCGTTTAAAAGGGATTGTGTATGTGCGTCGAGGAAATTATGGATGCCCAGCATTGAAACAATGATGCAATTATGTAATATTTCCGATCTTGGGCACAGCACTCCTTCAAACCCACAGAAACCCTATTTAACCAAGACCTACGCCTGTGTATGGTTTACGCAATTGTATGATTGGGGAATGAGTACTCATAAGACTCACTACTCAATTTTGCACCGCACCTCCAAGCCCAGCCTGGACACACACCACATCTCTTCCTAAGCGTGCCGGCAATGATGCGCCATCTGAGTTACTATGAACCCTTCTGTTGCCCTGACACACACCCCTGTCAGAAGGAGGCCGGTAATGGCCGCGCCATTTCTGAGTTTTATTATTCCTTTTGTTCCCCTGACACACACCACTGTCGGAAGGAGGCAATGACTGTGCCATCTGCGTAATCCTTGTATTATTCTATTTCATCCTATTTGTAAAATCCTTTTATTCCCCTGACACACACCACTATCAGAAGGAGGCCGGTAATGACTGTGCCATCTGCGTAATCCTTTTATAATTTGTTCTATCCTAGTTCTAAAATGCTTTCGTTGCCCTGACACACACCACTGTCGGAAGGAGGCAATGACTGTGCCATTTGCGCTATCCTTATATCATTCGATTTTATCCTGTTTTTTATTTCCTTTTATTGCCCTGACACGCACCACTGTCGGAAGGAGGCCGCTGTGGAGAAAAGCAGCTGGGAGTGCGCAGGCCCAATTTCCAGATATGAATTCCAGCACGTTCTGTGTGCAAGTGTGATGCACGTTCTGTGTGCAAGTGTGATGCACGTTCTGTGTGCAAGTGTGATGCACGTTCTGTGTGCAAGTGTGATGCACGTTCTGTGTGCAAGTGTGATGCACGTTCTGTGTGCAAGTGTGATGCATGTTGTGTGTGCAAGTGTGATGCACGTTCTGTGTGCAAGTGTGATGCATGTTCTGTGTGCAAGTGTGATGCATTATGTATGATGCACGTTCTGTGTGCAAGTGTGATGCATGTATGTAAGTAGGCACGCATAATGCTTTGTGCGTGGTAAACATTTGCAGCGTGTTGTATGAGCAATGGGTGATGGTCATTTAAAGGGTTGGCCAGAACCGTATATACACACCGTGTATGACCGTATGTACGGTGATTTCCCTGCCAAAATTACCGTATATACACACACCGTATATACCTATAAATGTATGGTTCTGGCCAACCCTAGTCATTTACTATTGATTCTTGAGGTCTGCCGAGGTGTCTAGCACGACCAGGCACACAGGATCATACACACATACAGGGTTTACGGGGTTTACAGATAAAAGCCATCAATCAAAACGTGCGACTGCTAGGCATACACACATAC
>Ga0307947_1000748_pt1 | contig 23989 bp, 28 predicted proteins | sample OrgLakmetagen232_FD_201840 | JGI IMG/M metagenome (GOLD analysis project Ga0307947, IMG submission 201840) | Saline water microbial communities from Organic Lake, Antarctica - #232 | ecosystem: Environmental > Aquatic > Non-marine Saline and Alkaline > Saline | place: Antarctica: Organic Lake...
CGTGAAGAGGAGACGGCGAGGCTGGTCTCCTGATAACCATGCATAACCAACACAGGTCGCCAGACCCGACAAAAATTGAGAGAGCCACTGCAACAAGTACAGTGGCTCTATTTTCTTTAATTTTTTGATATTTAATTTTTATATAATTTTTTGTTGTGCTTTTCTTAGAACGTACATGCTGGTGCACAGTTGTAAGTCAAATGTTATATTTGAACTCAGCTTCCAATTTGTTTGCATGAACAGTCATGGGTCTCTAATGTGGCGCTCCCTTCCTCCCCTTGGATTTTACATTCTGGTGTTCAGTTAACACGCCTGAACTGCTTGTTGTGGCTTTCCATCAGGCTCTTTTTATTGCCTTAGGTTTTGCCTTTCATCATTCATTCATCACTTCTTACTTATCACTCCCTTAGAGATCAATATGGCAGTGGCTGAGACCAGTTCTTTTTTTCACAACCTTACGTTTACTTTACGCTGGCTGATCCAGCAATGCCTATCAACCCAACATATGTGGCTGCTGGTTAACCCCCTTTGTAAACCCTTTTCCCAAGCCAGTGATTATTGCCCTAAATTTCTTATCCTGGCGTCTCTGGCTGTTCATTCAATTTACTTGCAGAGATATTTATGTGTGGCCTCAATAGCCATTACCTAGGTTCCTTTTTGATTATGACCTTAGGCCCCCTTCCTAGTAAACAATGTGAAAATCATTACAACTTGTTGTACCTTCTCAAACAGTGCGTTAAAAAGCAAAATTAATTATTTCAGCGAGCAAAAACAAAGGGGATTTGCTCGATAAAACGTGCCACCTTTTTGTAGCTATCCCTACCTTACAAAATCAGATAACATCACATGCAACTGGCCAAAAGACACATTGGTAGCCAGGAATACAGCTTAGGAACACGGCCAGAAATTATTAGCTCGTGTCATCAGTAAAGGCCTAAACATTGCACTGGCCCATGGGCCACATTGCACTGGCCCATGGGATCACATTGCACTGGCCCATGGGACCACATTGCACTGGCCCATGGGCCACATTACACTGGCCCATGGGACCACATTGCACTGGCCCATAAATGACACCGCAAGAACAACGCAAAAAAAGGCTCCTTTCGATAGTTTCATGATTGTATTAGAGCACCTGAATACACGCTGCACGGCAAACAAGAAATCAACTTATAATCCAAACATCGGTCGCCGTACCACAGAAATGCATGTACTATCCCTGAGCTGCGAAGAACATAACTCATTAGATTGGAAACCTGATACCGTAGACTTCACTGCCGCATCCACCCAAGTCAAAACTATAATGGATGTGGAGATTGCTCCTGCTGCGTGGCTCACCCTCACCTAAAGATGCAACCATTATTTGTCTGATGCGCATGGAATTGAGGCAGCAAACAGGTCGGTATCCAGAGTGAGATGCTCGTGTGAGACTAATGACTACAATGCTTAAAGTTTCTTAGCCAACAACTCTTCAAAGCAGAGCGTAATGCCTTACAAACAATGGCAGACAAGCGTGCTGGAAGGCCATGGTAGCCATAGCAAACAAATGGCACTCATTTATCCATAGCAAACAAATGACACTTATTTATACAGACCTCTGCTACAACTGTAAAGCCCATTGTGTTGCACCGGTTAAATATTGTCCTCCGTTGTTTTTGACCTTAGCAGCGCCCCCTTCCCACTAGATCTCCTGTGCTTGAACATCTGCATGAAGCGCTGCACCTTGGATTCAACGCTATCAGGGAAACCTGGCGCCTGAGTCTTTTTCTGCACAGCGGAAGCAAATGTACGAGAAGGTAGCTGAGCGTTTTGGACCCGGATCTAAGTTATTTGAGTGATGTGGAACGATTTCATAGCGTGCCCACTTAAATCGAACAGGAGCTGAGTACAGGCATGTTTTTTTTAGTACAGGCACGTTTTGCAAGTCCGAGAAAGAGGAGGCGCCAAAGTGGAGACGTTGGTTACGCTGGCCCTTATTGTGCTGTTAGTTCAGACTCGCAATAAAGTATGGTCGTTCTCTGCATAGCGATGCGGCCGCTACGGACCGTGCTTGCACATCAGTGAGTCTCAGTAGTGCATACTTTGATGGGCAATGCTGCACACATCACAGACCCAACCAGTTCTTAGTAATTACTTATAAAGTACAAACACAGGCTTCTGCGCCACTTGCACACGGGCAGGAGCTGCCGATGGTTAGAGAGGAGGTGGAACAAGGGGATCACAGATTTAAATGGCAAAGCATGCAACACACATAGAACATACACACCCAAAACACTCACCACCCTCTGCTGCTATGCCTTGGGTGAAAGTACCGTGACTGAGGTATGACGCTGGGCATGAGGGCACAGCCCATGGCTTACAAACGCATTTACATGCACAACCAAAGCACCCACCCACCACTCACCCCTGCTCTGTCTGGGGTGGACATGCTGTGCTTGAGGCCCATCGTCAGACGTTGAGGTGGAATTGCTTCATTTCTGAGAGTAAGGCAAGGATGATGGCAGCATCCAAATGAGACAAAATCCATTGAAAGAACGTAAGAGGGCACAGCTAGAGCCGTTGCGGAACAAATCAAAGTGCGTCACCCCTGTGCAATAGTGTGTCACCCCTGTGCAAAAGTGTGTCACCCCTGTGCAATAGTGTGTCACCCCTGCGCAATAGTGTGTCACCCCTGCGCAATAGTGTGTCACCCCTGCGCAATAGTGTGTCACCCCTGTGCAATAGTGTGTCACCCCTGTGCAATAGTGTGTCACCCCTGTGCAATAGTGTGTCACCCCTGTGCAATAGTGTGTCACCCCTGCGCAATAGTGTGTCACCCCTGCGCAATAGTGTGTCACCCCTGTGCAATAGTGTGTCACCCCTGTGCAATAGTGTGTCACCCCTGTGCAATAGTGCGTCACCCCTGTGCAATAGTGTGTCACCCCTGTGCAATAGTGTGTCCCCCCTGTGCAATAGTGTGTCCCCCCTGTGCAATAGTGTGTCACCCCTGTGCAATAGTGTGTCACCCCTGTGCAATAGTGTGTCACCCCTGCGCAATAGTGTGTCACCCCTGTGCAATAGTGCGTCACCCCTGTGCAATAGGCAGTTTGCGGGCCTTAATGGAAGCCACGCGCAAGGCGCACAAGCCAAGTGCCTCCATGCTAGCCGTGAGCCTTCCACGTTAGAAAAGAGAACCTCACTCTCCAATCTTTGGAAAGAGCACAAGTCAATTTCTGTGAACACGCTTCTTCCAACATGAAACATGGCTGCATTGGTGCGCCAGCTGTGTGTTACCTCACGTACACCAATCAGGTAGATTCTATCTCAACTTTTATCGACTCCTACTGGACCACCAACCTGGATGACTCTTGGGGGCTGGAGCTCATCACAGTCTGCACACCCCCACCCCCTGCTCTTCCCCCTCCCCCATCTTCTCCTTTCTGTTCAATGCCACCTCCTCCAACGTCTACACCTGACTCCTTGTCCCCTCCCTCTATCTTTTTTACTCCTCCCCTGTGTGCGTGTGTTATGTGTGTGTTTATGTCCGTGTGTGTCCGTGTGTGTGTGTGTGTGTGCGCGCGCGCGCGAGCGTGTGTGCACGCACAAATTCATGTGTTTGCGTGCGTGCTTGTGTGTGTATGTGTGTGTACATGCGTGCGTGTGTGTGTGCGTAAAATACATACCTGCTCCTACTGGTGTGCATCACCCGCTCTGTCCGCCCTCCCAAAGCCATTGGAGGCATCCCAGGCTGAAGGTGAACAGCAGAAGCTGCCAAGCTGGAGCGCTGGGAGCCTGTGCTTGGGTCTTCCCTGTATATCACACCAGTGTATATATTGGTCGTGCTTTGCATACTACATTGGTTGGTAATGCTTACCATTGGTGATGCTAACCATTGGTGATGCTTGCCATTGGTGATGCTTACCATTGGTGATGCTTTCCATTGGTGATGCTTGCCGTTGGTGGTACATACCATTGGTGATGCTAACCATTGGTGGTGCTTACCATTGGTGATGCTTTCCATTGGTGATGCTTGCCGTTGGTGGTACTTACCGTTGGTGGTACTTATCATTGGTAATGCTAACCAGTGGTCATGCTTACCATTGGTGATCATTGATAATGCTAACCACTTGTGATGCTTACCATTGGCGATGCTCAACACTGGTGATGCTAACTATTGGTGATGCTTACTATTGGTGATGCTTACCATTGGTAATGCTAACCATTGGTGATGCTTACCATTGGTGATGCTAACCATTGGTGGTGCTTACCATTGGTGATGCTTACCATTGGTCATGCTAATCAGTGGTCATGCTTACCATTGGTGATCATTGATAATGCTAACCACTTGTGATGCTTACCATTGGTGATGCTCAACACTGGTGATGCTTACCATTGGTGGTGCTTACCATTGGTGATCATTGATAATGCTAACCACTTGTGATGCTTACCATTGGTGATACTTACGAATGATGTTAACCATTGGTGATGCTTACCATTAGGTGATGCTTACTTACCATTGGTGTCATTGGTAATGCAAACGTTACATGCTATCACAGGTATATACAAGACAAGCGTCGCACAGCTGCTGGGGCGCTGTCTTGAGCAGCCTCCCCTGAGTGCTGTGTCTTTGTGTGTTGAACCGTTTGGACACCAAATGGGCGTCAGGCAGTCTGGCATTTAGTTAGCCTCAGTGCCTTTTCTGTTGGTTTTCTTGCAAGGTCTGTTCTTCTCGTTGCAATAAAACCTTTTTGCAATCAAACTGCCATAACAAACTGCCATAACACAACAGGTTATGGGCCCAACAGCCCAACAGACCACTGCGCAACAAACGGACGATAATGCGTACAATGGACAATGAGAATATTGTGTGTCAATGGTTTAGGGGTCAACTCAACACTCTGCGATCTGTCTAAGTTCCAGGGACCAGTGCTCTGCTGTTTTGCTCCTTTGAGCACACTCCCCAAAATCCGCATGCGGCGAGCTTGATACACACGTGCGCGTGCGCACCACCCAAGCAGCACAAGCAGACACACCCACACCTGCTTTCAAAGCTAGCCGCGCTTTGGTCTCCAACATGACTGCCGCTCATTGACAAGGGGCCAGGAGGGGGGCCTCCGCCGACAACGAAGTTGGTGCCCCTACTGCTCTTGTTACTGCTGGTGATAGCACCTGGAACACAGGCACGGCATAAGGGGGTGTTTGCATCACAAAATTCATGGAGCAAAGGCAAGGGTGGTTCAGCGTGAGTGCTCTTGAAAATGCTATTTCTGCATAAGTTCTGGTTTCCTGGAACCGCGTGGGGGGATGCTTGGCTCACAAATTTTTGGCGGACTCGCAAACAGGCTCAGCAAGCCTGCACGTAGGGTCGGCCAAAACCATACATATTACATATGCGATTTCTTGGGCAGAAAAACCACCAAATGTACGGTCATACACGGTGCATATATAGGGTTCTGTCCAGCCCTACCTACATGCTATGTGTAGGGTTGGCTAGAACCGTATAAACACACCGTATACTACCGTATATTTGGTGATATCCCTGACTAAAATACCGTATGTACACCGTATATAAATGGTTCTGGCCAACCCTAGCTATGTGCCATGCTGCTTCTATCCTATTATTGCTTCTATCCAGTTTCAATGCTGCCGTGCTGCTCCTCAAAACCAATGCTGAAGCAGGATTTGGGATGTGCAGAAGCTTGCATCTTCGTGTGCCTCAGGCAAATAGGCCAGGTGCCCCAAATTTTCAAGCTGGCGAAACAGCTGGCGGTCAAGGTATGATGGGAATGCTTGGCTCACAAACTTTTGGCTGAATCGCAAAAAGGCTCAGCAAGCCTACACGTAGGGTTGGCCAAGCTGGCAAAAAAGCTGGCGGTCAAAGTATGATGGCAGTCAAGGTATGATGGTGCTTCGTAAGCAAAAGCCGCCTTTTTGCACAGCCAGGTGCATCTCTTTGAGGCGCACATAAGTGCAAACACACTTAAAAATCATGTGCACAAACTTTGGGTAGTACAAGCAGGCCAGCTTCCTGGCAACTTTGTGCACACACACATACAAAATGCACACACACACATGTACACACATGTATCCACACACAATCACACATACGCACATGGGCATAGGCACACATAACTCCCCTCCTTCCAACACACAACACACCTCTTGCTGCACGAGCAGGCCAGCCCTCCGGCATGGACAAGAGGCGCGAAATGTTGGGCGTGCTGCTGCTGTGGCGTTGCCTGAGCAGGGGGTGGGGGCGGAGTAACTGTTGTTGGTCTTCCACTCTTATTGAGGGTGGCACAGTGTGAAGGTTTGGGTGTACGCAGCCTTGCCGCTGGTTGTTCTGCTGCTGTTGGGCTTGCGGGTGGTGCTGGTGGTGCTGGTGGTGGTGGTGCTGCTGCTCGTGCTGCTGGGGGGGTTGATTTTGTTGGAGGTCAGTGAATGGCCAAGGGTGGGTGTCTGAGGTAGCATGTGCAACGTTGGTGTGTGAGAGGAGGCTGTCTGTCTTAGCAATACCAGCACCAGGGGCAGCAGGGGCAACTGTAGAGGTGCCAAAAGGGGGACCAGCAGCATGGGAGACGAGGCTCTCCTCTCTTAATAGCGGGAAGGGCGAGGATGCATAGCCACGGTGAGGAACGGCTGCTGCAGCTGCTGCTGACGCTGCACCCGCTGCTGATCCTGCTGCCCTGTTGTCTGCTGCACTTGCAAGCCCCGGGCTTCTTGCAGCTGGGCTCTTTGCTCTGCGTGTGGGTATGTATATGCGTGTGCGTGTTTGTGTGTGTGTGTGTGTGTGTGCGTGTGCGTGTGTGTGTGTGTGCGTGTGTGTGTGCGTGTGTGTGTGTGTGTACGTGTGTGCATGTGTGCGCGTGTGCGTGTGCGTGTGCGTGTGTGCGTGTGTGTGTGTGTGTGTGCTACTTACAAGGCACTGCTGTCTGGACTCATTTGGTGGCCTGGGCTCCAAGCGCCCGAGCTCAACGCCCGCGGGCTCCCGCTGCTCAGATTCAGCATGGAATGCCGGCGGCTGCTGAATCGCCTGCCGATGCCTGTCCGTAAGGAAGCATGCTCAGGTGCCACTGGCACCCCAGGCCTGAAGATTTGCTGTGACGATGCAGGCAGCTGCACTTGAGAGTTGCTGGATGCCGTAAATGGTGCTGAGCTGGGCCTCTGCTGGGGTGTGTAGGGGGCGTTACTGTGTGTGGTGTTAGGGGAGAGAGCGAGGACCTTGAGCTGTTCTCGCATTGTGGCTGCTTCCACCCGCAGCTGATCAACCTGCGCACAGTGTGTATGTTGTGTGTCAGTGTGTGTATGCGTGTGTATCAGTGTGTGCATGTGTGTACGTGTGTGTCAGTGAGTGTGTGTAACGGTTTGTGTGTATATGTGTATGTGTGTGTGCGTGTGTGTTTGTGTGCATACATGTGTGTGTGCCCCTGCATGTACCTAAATGGTAATGTGCATGTATAAATATGTGCGTGGGTGTTTTTGTATGATTGGGGTCGTGCCCAATTTAGAGCCCATGCCCACTCGACGTTGTGGCACCATTACTGTTTGTAGGTGCGCGCGCTAATGGCACATGCCTGCCGTTCATATTGATGCACATGTCTGCTGTTCTTATTGATGGCGCATGCCTGCCGTTCATATTGATGCACATGCCTGCCGTTCTTATTGATGGCGCATGTCTGCCGTTCATATTGATGGCGCGTGTCTGCCGTTCATAATAATGGCGCATGCCTGCCGTTCTTATTGATGGCGCATGCCTGCCGTTCATAATGATGCACATGCCTGCCGTTCATATTGATGGCACATGTTTGCCGTTCTTATTGATGGCGCATGTCTGCCGTTCATATTGATGGCGCGTGTCTGCCGTTCATATTGATGGCGCATGCCTGCCGTTCTTATTGATGGCGCATGCCTGCCGTTCATAATGATGCACATGCCTGCCGTTCATATTGATGGCACATGTTTGCCGTTCTTATTGATGGCGCATGTCTGCCGTTTATACTGATGGCGCATGTCTGCCGTTCATATTGATGGCACATGTTTGCCGTTCATATTGATGGCGCATGCCTGCCGTTCATATTGATGGCGCATGTCTACCGTTCATATTGATGGCACATGTTTGCCGTTCTTATTAATGGCGCATGCCTGCCGTTCATATTGATGCACATGCCTGCCGTTCATAATGATGGCGCTGTCTGCCGTTCATATTGATGCACATGCCTGAAGGCACAGCTGCGCACACTAAGTAGGTGATGTCAGGACTGCAAGGCAACTAAGAGGAGGAAAGGCGTTGTGGACCTTCATACCTGCTGCTCCAACTGTTGCTGCTGCTGCTGCTGCTGCTGCTGCTGTTGCAGCTCTGGCTGCGGCAGACATGGCTGGAGAAGCGGTCCTGGGTATCAAATCCACATGCAAAGCAAAGCAGTGCAGTCAGTGTCAGGATGCCTAGGAGGAGAGGAGTGAAAGCTTCTGCAAGAAAGGGGGAACGTTGGTCCCAAACCCCCCTTGGAATCTAACCCCATCTTGAAGCACCATGTTCATACCAGCACACTAACTTATTTTACCTCAAACCCACCTTTACATTCCAGCACCCTCACCCACACCCACCACCCATATGCCAGCCCACCCACCCACCCCATAACCCACACTCACCCACTCATACCCGCCTTTCCCCCCCCTCCCCCCCCCACCACACACCTGACCCGTTTGCGTCTGACGCCTGTGCCGCCCCTCCACTGCTGCCAGGCTGTTGCAGCAAGCATCTGTCATCGATATGGACCCAGCCCATGCTACGCTGAACATTTGCGTGACCCGCTTGGGCCTGGCTAGCTATGCGTAATAGCACGTCACGCTCCACAGCCAGGCCGCTCCTGGCTGCGTTCACGTCCACCAACGTGTGCTGCGGAAGTGTTCAGGCAGTGTTGGTTGCTTTTCATTGGGATGTGTGTGTGATGCGTGTGTGTGTGTGTGTGTGTGTGTGTGCCACACTGACCCTGGCAGCGTTCACGTCCACCAACGTGTGCTGCAATGGTGTTCAAGCAGTGTTGGTTGCTGCTTGATGGTGTGTGTGTGTGTGAGTGTGTGTGTGTGTGTGTGTGTGTGTGTGTGTGTGCGCGCGCGCCACACTGACCCTGGCAGCATTCGCGTCCACCAACGTGTCTTGCAACAACAGTACAGAAATGCAACAAAGCGGATCAAATGCATGTTATGGATACAGTATATGCAGCAGTGTGCTATGATGACAGTATATGCAGCAGTGTGCTATGATGACAGTGTGTGCAGCAGTGTGCTATGATGACAGTGTGTGCAGCAGTGTGCTATGATGACAGTGTGTGCAGCAGTGTGTGATGATGACAGTGTGTGCAGCAGTGTGCTATGATGACAGTGTGTGCAGCAGTGTGCTATGATGACAGTGTGTGCAGCAGTGTGCTATGATGACAGTGTGTGCAGCAGTGTGCTATGATGACAGTGTGTGCAGCAGTGTGTTATGATGACAGTGTGTGCAGCAGTGTGTTATGATGACAGTGTGTGCAGCAGTGTGCTATGATGACAGTGTGTGCAGCAGTCGAAGAGTGGGCCACGTGCTTCTGCATGCGTCAGAGATAATGGATCACGGACAGAGACAGGTCGAAACAGCACACATCTACATTGCGTACAAAGCACGCAGCGCTCATATCTCATATCACAAGGACACCATTCAGACGTACACGATGCAACATACCTGCCTGGCACTATTGGTCTCTAGCCTGCACCATTCTAAGCCGTGCACAGTCACAGCGCAGCAGCACGTAGCCACACACGCAGGGGTGGCCAAAAAAAAATATATATATATTTTTATATATATACGGTATTTCTGGCAGGGAAATCACCAAATATACGGTCATATACGGTGTGTATGTACAATTCTGGCCAACCCTACACATACGCACACATACACATGCACATACTCACACACGTGCACACTGTGCACACACCTGCAGTGCATGGTTGTCCGCCTCCAGCTTCTTGCAGCGCGCACGCAAGACTTCTAGCTCTACCACTATGCTGCCATGGGCCTTTGCCTGTGTGCATGTACGTGTGTTTGTGTGTTTTGTGTGTGTTTTGTGTGTATGTGTGTGTGTGAGGTGTGAGTATGGTACTATTGGACATGCAATCGTCACAGCCATGCACACCACTCCGTTCTTATTCCTACATACATGCACACACTCGACCAGTGCACTTAAGAGCACAGCAGTAAGCACACACACACACGCACACACACATACTGCTGCTATACACATCATGTTCGCCAGCACTTTGCACACCCAAACCTTCATAGGTGCAAGCACCGACACACACACACATACGGCCGCTTCAGAATCTGACAAAGCACACAACACATCAGGGTCCACTCAGTGCTGCTCCCGTTGCTGCTGATCGTATGCAGCTCGCGTGGCCCCCTGCTTACATCGGCACAAACAAATCACACACACGGCCACTTTAGAGTCTGACAATTTGTCAACAACAACATACACACACGGCCACGCCTGACAAATCGGCACAAACAAAACGCACACACGGCCACTTCAGAGTCTGACAAACCACACACCAAGAATCCCGCGTGCTGCTGCTGCTGCTGCTGCTGCGTCTGCTGCGGCCCTGCAGGAGCCTCCCCTTGCTCAGCAGGCATCCGCGCCATGCTGTTGCTGTGCACCACCATGGGCAACAAAGAAGAGCCGGAGAGATCAGCAGCACCGCCTGCGCTGCCCAACAGGTTCTGGCTGGAGGGACTTTTCAGGGGAAAGGAGGACACAGCGCCACTGAGCGACTCCGGGTGTACAGAACTGCCACTGGGGAAAGAATGAGGGAGGTTGGGGTCGGTTGTGGCTGCGGGCCTGCTGGTGCTAGGGTGTATCAGGATGGGCGCTGACGAGGGGCTTGAAAAGGTCAGCGTATCATCAACACCGACAGAGCGTGCTTTGTTGGGTACTGGTATGGGTTCTGAGAGTGCGACAGCACCAGAGGGTACGGAGCGCTGTTTGGAGGCCGGGGAGTGTGGGTGGATGTGGACATCTGCTGCTCTTCGTGTGTCGTTTGCCATCTTATGTTGGTGCAGGGACAGGGGCGAGAGGGGGGGGTGAGCAGGGAGGTGGCCTGTGAAAAGAACAGCATTTGCGCTGACGCGCCGGCCCTGTGTGTGTGTGTGTGTGTGTGTGTGTGTGTGTGTGTGTGTGTGTGTGTGTGTGTGTGTGTGTGTATGTAAGTGTACGCGTGCACGCGTGCATGTGTATGTATGCATGTATATCTGTGCACGTGTTTGCTTGCATGTGCAGCAGAAATCTCACCCACTCATACCCACACATCCCCGTCCTCCTTGTTCCCTGAACATACTGCCATCCCCGTCCTCCTTGTTACCTGAACATGCTGCTGCTGCACCCTTTGCAGCGCTTGCTGCTGCTGTGCATCCATTTGTAGCTGCTGCTCCTGCAGCTGCTGTTGTTGAAGCAATGGCACCTGCCTCTGCGAAGCCGCCATCTGCTGCCCCGGTGCCTGCTTTGCGTGCTGTGCGTGCTCAGGTGCATGCTGTGCACGCTCGGCCACCTGTGCTGCTAGTGCCTCAGCATGAGCGAGGGCAGCTGCGTGCTGTAGCCCTGGTGCTTGAGCCACATACAGCTGAGCCTGCAGTTTTGTGCAAGTGTGTGCAAGTGCAAGTGTGACCAAGTGCAGTTTTGCGCAAGTGTGTGTGCAAGTGCAGTTCTGTGCAGTTTTGAGCAAGTGCGATTCACATGGTGTTGAGGCTCGGTGCTGTACTGTTTGCACTGTGCACTTTTTTGTTCTTGGCTGCTTGCTTGGAGTCAGGTGCGCCAAACCTACATGGAGTTGAGCCTGCAAATGTTCAAAAAGACGCTCTGACATTAACAGGCTCATGTTCTCACAGATTGGGAGTCACAGATCCCACGGATTCACACACTGGCTTTGTAACAGGTATGCACACATGAGCAAACACACATACATATGCATGCACACAAACGCCCATGCACGCAAGTACACGCAAGCACATTCACACAGGACTGTCTTGCATTCTCACGCCTATACAGATGCACACACCCACTGTGGGCACGCACTTACTTACAGTGGGCACGCACACACCCACGCCCAGTGCATACCTGCACAGAACGTCTTTCACCTATAACACATAGTTATACGCACACAGGCAAGCAAGCAAGCAAGTATACACCCACAGCAACTACATACCCACTGCAAGCACACACCCACGCCCAGTGCATACCTGCATTCTATGTTGGGGTCCCCCACCCATGCTGATGCAGTAAGGGCTTCCTCCCATCTTGACAGCATAAGCTTGCATTTCAGGCCCCTCTGGACACCTACATGCGTGTGTGTGTGTGTGTTGACCAAAGCATCGGCACAGGCATGCACAAAACAGCATGAACACCCTGTTACACATTGATGCTGTTTCTTGCATTTTGCATTGCAAGCCACTCTGGACACCTACATGCGTGCGTTTGTTTCCCAAAGCGTCGGCACAGGCATGCACAAAACAGCATTAACACCCTGTTACGCGTAAATGCTTCTTGCATTGCAAGCCACTCTCGACACCTTCATGCGTGTGTGCTAGCCACGCGTCAACCTATATGCATGCAAGCACACATACATGCAAACATACACACAAAGTTTGAGCTACAAAAAAGACCGAGCATTGCACTTCACAACGCTTCCGCTTGTGTTGCATGCCCATGCAAGCAATTGCAACCTTTTTGCGCGACAGGCTTTTGCTGGCACATTAACATGCACACAGGTTTCTTTCGTGAACCGACCACTCTGCAGGCATGAATTACATACTCTATTACCTTCCTTTACTAAACAGACCTTTACTCTAGGCCAGACTTTGCGTGTGGTACGTTGGATTTTTGTGTTGCACCGTGTCACATACACTTACTTATAAACAGTGTGTGAGTGTGTGTGTGCGTTTGTGTGTGTGTATGTTTGTTGTGTGTGTATGTGCGTGTGTGTGAATGTTTGTGTGTGTATGTGCGTGCGCGTGTGTGTGTTTTGTGTGTGTGTGTGTGCGTGCGTGTGTGTGCGCGTGCATGTGTGTATGTGCGCGTTACCTTAGCCAGGACAGCCATTGTGTGGTGCTGGAGAGGAGTTCGTACGCAGATTGGGTGGCGACAACACAGCCAGGGAATCCAGACACTCCTAGGCTGAGGAGCACCTGTGTGTATGAGGTGTGCGTGTACCTGTGTGTGTGCTTGTGTGTGCTTGTGTTCATGGTAGCATCTATGTGCACAAGGTTTACATGTGTGTGTATGTGTGAGTGCATGTTGGTTTGCAAAGAGCAGCCGTGGCTGTGGTGTGTCGTGTGTATGGTTCTGAACATACAAGGGGTAGCCGTTGTGTGGTTTGTGCGTGTGTGGCAGTCTCTGTGTGAGTATCTGTGTCTGTGTCTGTGTCGGGAAGGGGGAGGCAGCTTGTCTTTGCTCAAGTTTTGTTCACTAATCTGATCTTTGTAAATCGCTCATTGCTTTCCATCCTTTTCATAAGCCACTATTCCTACCCATGTAAGCAGCCCAGCCCAAACCCCAACGGCCCACACCACAAGCCGGGAGGGTTGACAAAAACCACAGACCACAAACCAACAACCACAAATTACACACCACAAACCACAAATCACAGACAACAAACCACAAACCACGAGGGTTGGCAAAAACCATGCACCCTGCGCCTGACCATACAACTAGAAAAACGGTCTTGCTCAGGAAGGATGCGTGGTAACCCCCAAATTTCGAAATGATGGTCTACACCGTCAATCTACGGCGTGTTAACGGTCGGACCGTATTTTGACGGACTGTACCATCAGACCGTCAATGCACATCCCTGTTTATAACCGTGTACGGGGTTCTGGCCAACCTTACAACGTACAGCTGCTAAAAATTGGTGCAGACTCACACTTTTTCTTTCATGGCGTACTCACTCCCACCTTTGAAGCTGGCCGCACACCTTTGCACACTCAACACTCGTTACTCTAATTGTTCCCAAACTTAAACACAATCAAGACCACGCACAATTCCACTTCCACATCCGCCCCTGAGGCCAGCAGCATTGAAAGCCGATACCCACCCCCGCACCTGCAGTCACACATATGTGCCCTACCCTACCCACATCACCACACCACACTCCTGTGCAAAATGCTACTTCAGCACTCACCTCCGAAGCCGGCAGCATCGGTAGCACACACACCGCGCCACTGCTCGTGCTGAGGTGCTGCTTCTTCCGCTGGTGCTGGCAGGGCAGAGACATGAGCTTTGCAGGGCATTGGTGCACCACGCATTGTGCTTGGAGGGGGGAACCATCAGGCCACTGTGTGCATAGGCGAGTGTGAAGCAAATGTACGTGATCAAACGCATTGGTTTTGCAGGGCACTATTCACTAAACAGTGTGCTTGGAGGGGGTCCCATCAGGCCACGGTATGCGTAGGCGAGTGTGAAGCAAATGTACGTGATCAAACACATTGGTTTTGCAGGGCACCGTTCAATAAACAGTGTGCTTGGAAGGGGGACCCATCAGGCCACTGTATGCGTAGGCGAGTGTGAAGCAAATGTACGTGATCAAACACATTGGTTTTGCAGGGCACCGTTCAATAAACAGTGTGCTTGGAGGGGGGACCCGTCAGGCCAATGCTTATAAGTAATTAGGTTTGGCCAGAACCATATATGTACGGTGTATTACAGTATTTCTGGCAGGGAAATCACCAAATCTACGGTCATATACGGTGTATATACGGTTGGTTGGTTGTGGTCATTGCTAATAATACTATTTCTTAAACTGTACACTCATGAATGTGTGACCAAATGCATGAGTCTTGTTGGGCATTTGTGTATACCACATAGTGCGGGTAGAGGGGGAGGACTGCACGGCCGTTGAGGAGCGCATGTATTTATCACGGGAAAAAAAGAAAGATTACGCGGGCAGTGAAAGCCACTTCCCAAATTAATTACGGAAAAGGAGTCACTCAGGTACCGGGTACCAACAAATTCCTCCACCGAAGAAAAAAGAAAAAAAAATCAATGGGGATCAAGCGGGTTGCAGGCTTAGCCTGAAACCGGCTCCGGATGAGCATTGATAATGGTACTGGAAAGGGCCTGGTATACGCAAGTCTGGCAGTTCAGTTAACAAGATGCGTATGGAGCGGAAGCAAGTTTGTGACAAACAAAGACTTCAGTCCTTGAGAGGTTATATGCATTGTGTGAGTGTTGTAGATAATGGTACTGGAAAGGGCCTGGTATACGCAAGTCTGGCAGTTCAGTTAACAAGATGCGTATGGAGCGGAAGCAAGTTTGTGACAAACAAAGACTTCAGTCCTTGAGAGGTTATATGCATTGTGTGAGTGTTGTAGATGGTAACACCCACGCCCAAAAGGATGGCGTGGGGTGTGGAGGGTGCTACTAGAGTTGGCCAAAACCATACAGAATGGTATTTTAAGAAGGCAAGCTACCGTAAACAAGAAAACCATACATACGGTGCATATGTACGGTACGGCCAACCCTGATCACTACACGCCACGTATACTGTGCATGCATATGTGCACATATGCAACCTTATAAAAAGTGCCTATAAAAAGTGCACACTTAAGCAGATGGTCTGCATAAAGAGTATATCCTTTTTCATCTTGATAGTTGTTGAGACCAGAGGCAAACATACACACATACTTGAGCAGAAGCAGACACAATTACACACACATACGGCATACTGTATGCCGTAGGGTTGGCCAGAACCATACATTTATAGGTATATTCACTGTGTACATACGGATGTTCAGCAAGAAAATCGCCATACATACGGTACATACGAATGCTTAGAAAGAAGATCACCATACACACGGTACATATGGATGCTTACCATACACAGTGTACATACGGATGTTTAGCAAGGAAATCGCCATACATACGGTCATACAGAGCAGATATAGGATGAGGCCAGATATAGGTGTGTGTGTGTGCATGTGTGTGTTTGTCATACAAGAGCTCCTGTTAAGCAGCCACACCTGTGCTTTGCCGACAGAGGCCAATAAGTCTACGGCCAGCTTGAACACTGCGTGCCTCTTGTCTGGGTCTGCTCCCTCTTCTCCCTCGACCTGTCACAGAACATGCAGGCCATGCAGAAGCTTGGATTGTAAGCAATGAACATACTTCTAAACAAGGTTAACACATTCATTGCACTGAAGGAATGAATACCAAGTTTATTCCTTGTGTAGAAAAAATCGCAGCCTTTTTGCACTGTACCATACACTGTACTGCATAATCGTACGCTCCATTTCCTGTGCTGGAACATGCTCGGTCAATAATGTTGCTCACAAGTATCGTTCTATGCTTTAAATTATACGCACAGAGAAACAATCAGGCATACTGTCCTGTACACTGGCACAAGCCAGATAACAATATTCAATGCTGTTTGCAATGAGTGTTGTACGTGAGTGTGAGACTGAGTGTGCACGTGTATGGGTGAATGGGTGTATGGGTATGTGTGCGTGCGTGTGAGTGAATGTGAGAGAGCATGTGAGAGAGAGCGTGTGTGTGTTAGGTAGCGTGTGTGTGTTATTATAATATTATAATACACATCAGTACCTACTGTTTGCTGGACACGCCCCTGCAAACACCCAAATGCCTCCTCGCTTGTCACCCCTTTTGCATTCACCTGCTGGTCGCCCAGGTGCACCATTTTATACAAGAAAGGCACCTCCTTGCATGTGACCCGCTTCCTAATTCACCTGCTGGTCGCCCAGGTGCACCATTTTATACAAAAAGACACCCCCTAGCCAGTCACCCGCTTTTCTCACCTGCTGGTCGCCCAGGTGCACCATATTATACAAGAAAGACACCTCCTTGCATGTGACCCGCTTCCTAAATCACCTGCTGGTCGCCCAGGTGCACCCCTGTCGCGACAGCTGGCTGTCGCTCCGCCCCCATGGGCACCACAACAGCAGCAGTGGTGGCCGACAGCTGTGCACGTGTATCAGAGTGTGTACATGTTGCATGTGCGTGCGTGTGCGTGCTAGTATGAGTGCGTGTGTTTGAGCATGTGTGTGCGAGCTGGATTGCTACACACAGGCAGAGATAACAGATAACAGGACGCAAGCGAATGCATCGCTAACAAATGCATTGCGCAAGCACGGGCCTCCGTGCTGCAGCATCTGCATGGCACACACTGCTCACCCACCTGCATGTACGCACTGGCCACTGGGCTGGACTGCATCTTGTGCAGGAGCTGCTGCATTGAGGCGCAGGCGCATGCCGCAGTCTCTGCCTGCAAGAGAGCTGTGCTGATGCCTCTGCTTGCCTTCAAACCTACATCAGGTGCAATTGTGTAGAGGGAAGCATGGAAGCTGCTTGTGCATGCAAGTTGTTGCACTGCACGTGTGCCTCAAAGGAGTGAGGCTTGTGTGAGTGTGTGTGTGTGTGCGTGTGTGTGTGTGTGTGTGTGTGTGTGTGTGTGTGTGTTTGTGCGTTTCCACCTACGATAATCTGCGAGAGGCGTGAGCGTAAAGGGGCATGCATTCACTTGTGCTTTGTCGATGAGCACATTTTGGTGCACTCGTGGTTGTGATGTTGGCCAGAGCCATGTGCTGCAAGAAACCATAAACAAACATGCATCTTCAGGGATATGTTTGTTTAACGTCACATTTCCCTAAAGATACATGTATGTTTAACGATTTTACATCCTGTGTTTGTCTACAGGTAATCCTTGTTCCTTGTGCCTCCACCAAACCGGTCCGGACACAAGAGAACACAGGGCACTGTCCCTGCCTGCTGCCCACCCCTGATTGCAAGGAGGCACACAAAACACAGGGCACTGTCCCTGCTGCTTTTGCCCACCGTTGACAACACAAACACACACACACACACACACGCACACACACACGCAGGCACAAACACACACACACCACAAGATACATTCCCTGCCTGTACCCAACAGTACCCAGACAAATGCGGCTAGCAAACACAGAAGTCGTTGGTACCCGAAAGGTGGTGCACAGGCACATACGCACCAGGATCAGACACCCTTTTGCTCTGAGATCTGCCCCCCACTGTTGCTGCTGCTGCTGCTGCTGAAGTAGGGGGGGCGACACTTGCGCTTGATAGGGACCCAATACCAGACGCAGGGGGAGAGCCAGCAGCAGGAACAGGGACGGTGGCCTGCTGCGTGCATGAAAGTCCGTGCATGCAGCGGGTGGTGTTTGTGTGTATGTGTGCGTGTGTGTGCGTGTGTGTGTTTGTGTGTGGTGTGAGAAGGGGCCAGCGCATGACGCAAAAGAGGATGCAGGGAAAGAAAGCAGTGTGTATGTGCACTTGTGTGTATTTGCGTGTGTAAGTGTGTGCATTTGTGTGTATAAGCGTGTGTATGTGTGTGCACCAAAGCCAATGCCTGACGCAAGGAGGTTGCTGTGGCAGGAAGAGGGGCAGTGGCCTGCTGCATGCGTGTGTGTACCAGTTGTGCGTGCAGCCCTGCGGATTGAAGCCGACGCAAGGCTTTCCTCTCTATGTTCCCAGATTCTCTCTATGTTCACATCTCTTTGTTCACAGATTTGATTAATGTGGGAAGTGGTTCCTACTGCCTGCGCAGTTTTTTCTTCGGTTCTTAGGGTTCGTTTCACTCCATGCACTTGCAGCAGGGGCAGGCGCTGCTCCAGACCTAGCAGTCTCACGGCAAGCACCTTGGCATTGCCCCTCAACGACTGTGAGGAAGTTGAATAAAAACTTAGTCCAACTTCTGTAACTCCACACACACACACACACACACACACACACACACACACACACACACACACACACACACAAACACACACACAAACACACACAAACACACACACATCCCTTGCCATCCCACACCGTGACTCACTTGCAGCAGGGGCAGGCGCTGCTCCAGACCCAGCAGCCTCACCACAAGCACCATGGCATTGCTATGCATGAGGGCGCCTGGTGGGATCAGGTCACCAGATCTGCACGCACAGATCAAACGCATCACACATTGGGGGATGCCTGAGTAAGAGAAAATTTACCAGGTGTGAATTGTGTAAATGAGTACACAGACACATACACTCACGCATGCATAATCTTATGACGCACGCACCTGCTGCACAGCCCACCCAGCCCACCTGTGTGCTGATCACCCAGCCCATAAGACACACGCACCTGCTGTGCTGCACACCCAGCCCACCTGTGCGCTGATCACCCAGCCCTTAAGAACACGCACCTGCTGTGCTGCACACCCAGCCCACCTAGCCCCCTCCCCGCCTTCCCGCTGCCTCCCAAACCAGAAGAGGCAGCAGTCAGTGCCCCTGCTACCCCACTGGCAGCTGCAATCTCCAGGCCATCACGCACACGCAGCTGTGCTTTGATGCGCTCAATCAGCTCGCTGCGCTTATAAGGCTTGGCCACATAATCATCTGCGCCCGCACGGAGGGCCTGAGGAGCAGCGACAGAGCGTGGTTGTGCAGCTTTGAGTGGCAGACACAGGTTGCGCAGCAACTGTGGCTTACTTCATCACAAACATGAATGATGTGCCTGCCAGCATAACATCATAACTCATGCATCGTTTATTCTATGCCTTCATACACACACGCACGTACCCACGGATACATACCCACACATACAGACACACACACGTGCATACACACACAAACACACACACAAGCTCACACATACATACGCGCGCACACGCACACACACACACACCTGCTCAGCGTCCCCCTCCTCCACCTGGATGGACACCATAATGATGGCCAGCTGAGAAGGCGGGTACAGCGCTCGCAGCAGTTGGCACACTTCACAGCCGCTTAGACCCAGCATTTTGTTGTCCAGCAGGATCAGATCCGGCAGCACCTGTAAACCAGTTCACACCAAAATATTTGCTGCAGCTTCCTCATTCATTATTGCAAACTCTCATCAGACAGTAAGGATCTTGTTGTCCAGCAAGATCAAATCCAGCAGCACCATAAAATCGAATTGCACCAAGAGAACTGCTGCGGCTTTCTAACTCACAGCTTGCAAACTCTCATCAGACGGTAAGGGCCAGCAAGATCAGATCCGGCAGCACCTATATATCAAACCGCATCCAGAGAGTTGCTGCATCTTTCTCACTCACAGCTTGCATTCACTAATCAGACAGTAAGAATCTTGTTATCCAGCAGGATCAGATCTGGCAGCACCTGTAAATTAGACCGCACCTAGAAAATTGCTGCGGCTTTCTCACTCACAACTTGCAAACTATTTTCAGACAGTGAGAGGACCAGCATCTTGTTGCCCCGCAGCATCATGTCTGGCAACTAAGTCACATCAGAAGGCAAGAGAGGTCTCCCCCACACTCATGCACACGCAAGACAGTCGCATGCACTATCACACAAACATACAATGAACACCACACGACAGCTTTCCTGTTCAGCACTGTCCAATGCTGTTTAGTCCACTGTACAATGGTATGGACGCAGTGCGTTGAAAACCTCAGCCAGCCTCCCCTACTTGTATACCATGCCTTTGTGTAACGGAAGCTACAAGGCTGTTTGTCAATTACTAAAATGAACTCCTAGATTTGCCCCCCCCCTTTACCCCCCCCCCACCTACCTCTGCGCTATTGAAGTGCTCCAGGCACTGCTCACCACTGTCCGCTTTCACTACCTTCCACTTTTGGCTGCGCACCACCTGTATGGATTTTGCAAACCGCAAGGTGGTGCCATGGTGTTGGCTTTGCACAATAAACGGTATATGGTGTATGCATTCCAAAGACAGAGAAACGTGCGGGGTATGCGCGGTAATGCCCCGAGATTTGAAAGAGAGGAATGAGGTGTTCATGGAAATTAGCTGGTAAGCTGAGAGGGATGAGGTGTTTATATAAGGAGTGATGAGTCAAGATAAGGAATGAGGTGTTCATGGAAATAAGCTGGTACAATTGAATTAAGGAACACGTGTTAGCAATTAAGAAGGTTTAAGAGGCAGAAGGTTTAAGAGGCAGCACCCTCAATCAAGGTTTGTTGTGTGCAGCTGCAGCTGCACTGCTTCACTGCAAATTCAGCGTGCCTCTGAGGAGGAGTGTATCTAGAGAGGGAGTAAGTTTGTCGTCGATCGGCTCTGCTACGTGGGCAGGATAAATCTGCGCAATGCCTGTCTTAACCTTTGGTATAGAGATTGCGTTGCCTGGATCCAAGTGGTGCCGAATAAGTTATACATGTTAGCATTTCTTCTGTTTCCTATTCTCATTTTCTATGATTGAATTCCTGTTGGAGTGGCTTTCAGATTTTTCCTCTGTGTTGAGCTACCTGATCTTTGGAGACTCTTCTACGGTTCCCAGCAGCTATTTAAAAGCAAGATATGATTACCCAATCAAACAGGAAGCCTGGCCTCTGGTCCCTTGTTGAACGTGACCTGGTCCCTTCTTAGACGTGGCCTTTTTAGACGTGGCCATCATGGAGGAGGCTTCTTAGACGTGGCCATCTTAGACGTGGCCTTTTTAGACGTGGCTTTTTTAGACGTGGCCTTCTTAGACGTCGTGGCCTTTTTAGACGTGGCCTTCTTAGACGTGGCCTGTTTAGACGTGGCCATCTTAGACGTGGCTTCTTGTCCCTTGTTAGACGTGGTTTCTGGTCCCTTGTTAGACGTGGAAAGCAGAGTCACTGCTTGCACACATTCTTTTTTCCGTACCCGTCACGTCAAGGAGTGGCAAAATAAAGATTACCTAGCAAGTGTGTCAGCTTGAACCACTGTTTTTTGTAGTACGACAAACACTTGTGTGCCACTCTGTCTCTTGTTCATTTTGTTCCTCCTCTAGGTCCTTGGTCTTCACAACTCTTCTCCTCCTACAGTAATCCTAAACCTGGACAGTGTTCTGTTCCATCAATCTTTTTAGATAATTCACTCGGGATACAGACGGAATACAAAACTCTTTTCACCTGCTCAGCTACCACTTGGTTGATGGCATCGTTGTCCACAATCATGATCTGAGCGCACACGGTAATGCCAATCAGGGCGTTGAGTGGATGGCAGTGTGCATGCATAAACACACACAACACACAACAATATTTTTTGTCATGATTTTGCTTACGCGCATGCAATAATGCCAATCAGGGCTTTGAGTGGATGGCAGTGAGCATGCATAAGCACAGATGACATCAATTTCCACAGTCGTGATCTGAGCACGCAAAGCACAATGCAGATCAGGGCTTTGAGTGGATGGTAGTGAGCATGCATAAGCACACGTTTTAGTTTCCACAGTTATGATATGAGCGCACAAAGCATGATGCAGATCAGATTTTGGGTGGTAGGCCGTGAGCGTGCATGCATATACAGACGTTACATTACTATCCAGAAACATGACCTGATCACACACAACAGAATGCAAGTCAGGTCTTCAGCGGTCGGCTGCAGGCGTCATGACTGATCACAAAGCACGCAATCCACCAGAAGCACACCAAACTACAACACACCAGAAGCAGCAAAACTACAATACACCAGAAGCATTGATCACAAAGCACTGATCACTGATCACAAAGCACTGATCACTGATCATAAAGCACGGATCACTGATCACAAAGCACTGATCACTGATCACAAAGCACTGATCACTGATCATAAAGCACGGATCACTGATCACAAAGCACTGATCACTGATCACAAAGCACTGATCACTGATCACAAAGCACTGATCACTGATCACAAAGCACTGATCACAAGCACGCAATTCTCCAGAAGCACCAAAACTACAAATGAAGTGGAGTTAGTGGATGGTGCTTGGAGTACAGCCGTACCATGCGGGTCGCACAAACTGTGTAAGATCTGCATGATTATGTAGCTATCAGCTTTGGCAATGTTTGAAGGTAGTCAACATAACACCAATGGCTACTCAATGTATGGCGGGACAAAAGTATCAACGGCAAAGACATGCACACAAGCAAACATAATCATACTAGATGCATCAATAACTTATTGTAGGAGCAAAGGAAGACACAACACGTACACACACCTGGTAGCTACTATGCACATGGCGGTGCAACCTTTTCCTTGCCCCCTGTTGCAGCCCCATGCTACCTCCTGCCACACTAGCAGGCCCTCCTACAGCTGCCATTGCCTGCTGTACCGCCTCTGAAGTAGCAGCAGCTGTGAATGCCTCTGCTGCTGCTCCTGCAGTTCCCTGCAGGTGCTCCCGTACGTTCTGCACAGCACCACACACACAAGCAAACACAATGCCGTGCTCACACGTTTCATTGGCAGATGAGGTACGGAAGCCATGAACACATATTGCTTTCAACGCAGTCAATAGCTGGGATTACTTTTGCAATGGCCTGCAGGTGCTCTCAGCTGTGATTGCTTTTGCAATGGCCTGCAGGCGCTCTCACACGTTCACACGTTCACACACACACACACACACACACACACACACACACACACACACACACACACACACACACACACACACACACACACACACACACACACACACACACACACACACACACTTACATACACACACGGAGCGTAACAGTACAATTGCACTCCAAAACTGACACCTGAACACATAGCAGTCACCATGCACTAGGTCGCCACAACCTTCTCTTAGAAATTGTCATACCTGAAACTGCCCACCCTCACAGGTGCAAAGTAACTAGGGTTGGCCAGGACTGTATATTTACACCGAGTGTGATTGTATATCTGGTGATTTCCCTGCCAAAAATACCGTATTTACACCGTATATCAGGGATGGGTCATACGGACTTCTGAGACGTCCCATACGGTATAATACGCTATTAATACGCAATACGCGTATAATACGCGAACGTATTTTTGCTATTTTGGGGGGCACCCTGGGCTTGCACCAACCACCCTCCAACCACCACGAATTGTTCCCCCAGCCTCCAGAACATTATAACGCCTCCTGGTAAAGACCCTGAGTGGCATCGTGTTGTTGTTATGGGACAGAAGGGGCAGATTTACGAGATGCCAGATGCCATGCCAGATGCCAGGATTCCGAG
>Ga0307947_1000749_pt1 | contig 23985 bp, 17 predicted proteins | sample OrgLakmetagen232_FD_201840 | JGI IMG/M metagenome (GOLD analysis project Ga0307947, IMG submission 201840) | Saline water microbial communities from Organic Lake, Antarctica - #232 | ecosystem: Environmental > Aquatic > Non-marine Saline and Alkaline > Saline | place: Antarctica: Organic Lake...
TTTTCTCTCTCTCCCTCTCCCTCTCTCCCCCTCTCTCTCTCTCTCTCTATCTATCTATCTATCTATCTATCTATCTATCTATCTATATATATATATATACATCTATCTATATACATCTATCTATATATATTTATACATAAATTGCTAGCAAACTAACTAAAGGATACATAGTGTGGATCAAGTTAGTACTATTCACTAGCCAATTGACTAAAAAATTCACAGTGTGAATGGGATTAATCCAGCCAGAGCCACTATTTGAAAAATCAAGGTTCCATTAGTGTCAGCAACATACCGGCAAGTACACTGCACTTAAATAGAAACGTTCCAACCCTTCACGTATAGTTTAAAATCACGCACGCATACACTCGCACTCACGCTCACGTTTACACTCACATACACGCACCAACATACACACACATTGCATTTATACTGTAGGCAATGCTGGCACAGAGCAGAAGCCAGATACAGGCACCGTCAGCACACCCGCTTTATGCAAAAATGTTATGGTGGGTCTGAGAGCCATGTGTTTGGAGGTGTGGATGTGCATCCTCTGTTGGATCCTTGCAGAAGACTTGTTTGTAGTGATATGCTTTAAAAGGTTCATAAAAACATATACCCTTACCCAAACATTTTGGTTATATGCCGTACGCCTCCCTGCCACGTTGAACACTACAAGATTGACTCGTGTGCACATACTAGCATAATTGTAAGGCTGTTTAAACTTGTACGCCGCAGATGTGCGTAGGTCGTGCGGCATGTGCGCCAGTAAGGATTGTGTGCAGTGTGTGATAAGGTCTGAAGGCTTACACTTGTGTCGGGCAAACGATGATTCCAACCTAGCTTTTTAAATTTGACAGAGCAGCTTACAAACGTACACGTGTACGAAGCAGTAATTTGCACACACACACCCAAACACACACACAAATACACAAGTTGACGTTCACCCATCCTTGGCAGGCTGTGGCTGCCGCAGACAACTGGCGAGGGCGCTTCCTTGAAGAGGAGTCTCTTCGGACTAGTGGTGGTGACCTGGTGGGTGTCTTTTTGCATGTAGGCGCACGCAAGTGTGTACGTGCGCTTGCGTGTGTGCATGTAGGCACCTCACAGGATGATTGAAAGCATTCTGTCTTATCAATGCTGTTCATAATACTACACTCGTTTTTATTACATTGTGCTGTGCGCTTTTAATTATTGCAACGACCTAAAAACGCAATCTCGTTTTTATCACATTGTGCTGTGCGCTTTTGATTATTGCAACGACCTAAAAACGCAATCACCCCACTGTGCCACGCAGAAGAACGTAGGAGTTGATGCCTTCAGCTCTGAGGCTGGCCTTCTGTTCCACGTGAGTTAATCTCAGCCTTGAAAATCGAAAGGGATGAAAACAATGAGACGTAGGAGCAGGTGCCCTCAGCTCTGAGGCTGGCCTTCTCTTTCACGTTACTTAATCACAGCCCTGCATATTGAAAGAAGCGAAAACAAAGAGATGTAGGAGTAGGTTCCCTCAGCTCTGAGGCTGGCCTTCTGTTCCACGTGACTTATTCACAGCCCTGAAAATTGAAAGAAACAAATACGAAGAGACGTAGGAGCAGGTGCCCTCAGCTCTGAGGCTGGTCTTCTGTTCCACGTGACTTAATCACAGCCCTGAATATTGAAAGAAACGAAAACAAAGAGACGTAGGAGCAGGTGCCCTCAGCTCTGAGGCTGGCCTTCTGTTCCACGTGAGTCAATTACAGCCTGAAAATCGAAAGAAATGAAAACAAAGAGACGTAGGAGCAGGTGCCCTCAGCTCTGAGGCTGATCTTCTGTTTCACGTGACTTAAGCACAGCCCTTGAATTTTGTAGGCTGTGGAACCGCTCCTCATGGGTCCTTGTAGGATTCTCACATAAACTATGGTCGCAGGGTACAGGGGGCTACTGTAACGATACATACAGGAATACAACTCTTAATCCTACGTCTCGAGTATGCCTTTATCAACGCACTGCTACAGCTACTTTGGTACCGGGTTCCTCGGAATCCACCGCAGAGTTTACCTGCGTGTGTTGTACGTACCTCTGCTGAAATTTACATGAGGAACAAAGCGTATCAAAACCAAAAAACTCTGCTGCTAGTGCGCACACTGCCAGTATTATTTAGGGAGGAGGCTGCGTGGGTATCCCCGTCAGGTAAGGCAGTTATGGTTTACGTGGGCCTTTACTTGTTAATGACCTTAATTTGGTTAACCTAGTTTACCGAGAAAAGATTTTGCATGGTTAACAATAGTTAACTGCAGAAGGTCTTAAGCAAGATTAACACAGTTCACCAAAACAAAGACTATACTTAGTTAATTTAGTTTACTCGTTTATGACCTAAAGGTAGCATTTGTGTGGTTTTGTTTCTTCTGTGCAGATGGTACTCTAATCTGCTGTTCTGAGTGGAAGCTTAGTCTGCAGTGTTTGGTCGTGGTCCACAGACAGAAAACTGTGCTTACTTGTGCCCCTCCAAATTCTACATTTGATTCGTTTGATCAGGTCCACAAGCAACTTTGCTTACTTGTGCCCCTCCGAATACTACATTTGATTCGTTTTGGTCAAGTCCACAAGCAACTGTGCTTACTCATGCCCTCCAAATACAACATTTAATTCGTTTTGGTCAGGTCCACAAGCAACTGTGCTTACTTGTGCCCCTCCGAATACTACATTTGATTCGTTTTGGTCAAGTCCACAAGCAACTGTGCTTACTCATGCCCTCCAAATACAACATTTGATTCGTTTTGGTCAGGTCCACAAGCAACTGCGCTTACTTGTGCCCCTCCAAATGCTACGTCTGGTTGCTTTTGGTTGCGGCCAAAGGACATTTGATTTTATTTTGGAGCCGCTTTATTATTGCTTTAAATATAAGTGGGTTTACCGCTGTGGGTCTGGAGCAGAGCAGAAAAGCAGTGATTGCTCTGCCTATTTGCAAGTCCAATTTAGCAATTCAACTTTCATAACCTCAAAGTGATGGAAGCGTCAACCGCTCGCTGCTCTTCACCCTTTCAGCCCAGGAGTGCAAACGTGCTGATACGGCGGGTTTAGGGTTAGGGTTTTAGGGCTTAGGGTTTAGGGTTTAGGGTTATTTGCTGGCGTGTGCTTTCATGCAAACAACAAAATGTGTACGCTTGTATGAGCATGTGTGCAACAACAAAATATGTACGCTTGTATGAGCATGTGTGCAGCAACAAAATGTGTGCGCTCGTATGAGCATGTGTGCAACAACAAAATGTGTACGCTTGTATGAGCATGTGTGCACGTTCCTGTAGGGTTTAGGACTGGTTTTCATAATGTAGGGTTATAACATTGCAACTTGTATCTTAAAAGCGTACAATAATAATTGCTTTTTGCATGTGCCTGCAGACTGCACGTGTTGTTGCGTGCAAAAAAACGACGACACACTCATCTCTCCCCTCCTCTGCAGTATGTTGACAGCAATGGAAGGACGCAGCTCATATTTGGTGACGGTGTTGTCCCCCTCATTTCTGGTATGAGCATTTAGACACCACTTGGAAGAGTATCTGTGATATCTGGTGCACTGAAAGTATGTCCTACGTTGGTCTTTGATACAAATTGGCTAGTCGTTGTATAGAAGCAAAATAGTCTGTGTGGGTTAGGCCCACTACCTATTTTTCAATGTGGACCCCCATTTATTGTTTTCAACGTGACATTTTGCGTCCCTCTTAGAATTGGAGTTCAAGTGTTGCATGTTGAACTCAGCAGTTTCCTTGCAGGAACCCAACATACTTACCTAACAAGTCACACATACCTAACAAGTCACACTCACCTAACAAGTCACACTTACCTTACAAGTTATACTTAAATCACTTTTACCTAACAAGTCACACTTACCTCACACTTGCCTAACAAGTCACACGTACCTCACACTTGCCTAACAAGTCACACTTACCTCACACTTGCCTAACAAGTCACACTTACCTCACACTTGCCTAACAAGTCACACTTACCTCACACTTGCCTAACAAGTCACACTTACCTAACAAGTTACACATAAATCACTCGTACCTAACAAGTCACACTTACCTCACTCTTACCTAACAAGTTGGCGCCCCCTGTCTTTTCTTTTCTTGCAAATAACTAGCGTTATCAAGCTACAGCAGCAGGTTGATACCCCCTGTTCTGTAGTTTGCCATCAAAATCTATAGCAAGGTCTCTCTCACCTCGTGCTCCGTGTTTGATAGTGGTGTTTGTTGGTGGTGTTGGTGTTGGTGTTTGTTGGTGGTGTTGGTGTTGGTGTTTGTTGGTGGTGTTGGTGTTGGTGTTTGGTGGTGGTGGTGGTGGTGGTGGTGGTGGTGGTGGTGGTGGTGGTGGTGGTGGTTGCTGTAATAGCAAGGTCTCTCACCTTGTGTTCTGTGTTTATTGGTGGTGACATAAAGCATTTTGGCGGGCAATAAGTTGAAGTTGGTGATGGCCATGCTAAAAATGGAAAATGCTGTTTAGTTTTATCTCCTCGATTGGTCTCGCATCTGGTGAGCACTGTTATACTGAACAAGCGGTTTGGGCAATGCTGTTATATATTACATTTCCGATCTCGCATCTGGTGAGCACTGTTATACTGAACAAGCGGTTTAGACAAGCTCGATTCTTGTTTGTGCTGCTGTATATCACGATGCACCTACAGGCTTCAGGTTGTGTGTGTGCATGTGTTTGTGTGTATGGTTTATTTCATGACCCAAAGTTCAGCCACAGACATACGCACCACAACTAGAAACACTGCAGATGTTAAACTCATCCTCTGGGACAGCAGCCAAACATGCACAAATGCCCGTACACACACACACTCTTACACGCTGCAGACTCCAGCTGCTTACACATGCACACACACATACATGCATGCACATGCACTCTTGTACGCTGCAGACTTCAGCTGCTTACACATGCACACGCACATACATACATGCACATGCACTCTTGTACGCTGCAGACTTCAACCTCATTCGCTGGAATAGTAACCAGTTTCTAGAGGAAGGCCTTGAGGCCGGCAAGGAGTACAAGGTGAGAGCACGCGTCTGATTTTTTCTGTTGTTTGGGTCATGAAGGCTTTTAGCGTGGCACGGCTGCAGAGGAAGGCTTGAGGCTGGCACAGAGCACGAGGTGAGAGGCAGCTTGCTTGTGCTCACAATACTGTGAAGGTTGGTTGTAACAGATCAGAGCAGTCAAAAGAGACATCGTATAGATGGTGGTTATGACAAAATGCAATGTCAATTCTAGAGGTTGGCGAGGAGTACGGAGTGAGAGGAAGCTTGTGCTTGTGTATCTGAGAAGGTCCGTAGACACACACACACACTGTAGTAGCTCGTCTGGTAGGATGGTTGTAAAGGCCACTCTAAATTCTGTGTGTGTGATGATTTACTTTTTATATATTTAGACAGCATGCAGATCGGCAGGTGTGGGCGTTGTTTGTTACGTGTAATAGCCGTAACAAGGGTTATATCTATATTGCACTGTTGAGCCTCGATTTTGCTTAGTTGACTCTTGTGCAGGTTTTGCCAACCCTTTCATGTATAATATAATCGCATGTACGATGTGTAGACGGTTCGTCCAGCATTCAAAAACCATTCATGTACGGTGAACAGAAATGTACGGTCGTGTACGGTGTGCACATGTGAGGCCCTGACCAAGCCTAGCCTTGTGCTACGAGCTGGTGTGATGGCTTGCCAATGGTGTGTAAGACCTCCGGAATTCACCTACAGTACAGGTGTAAACAGTACAGTAAGCTTACTGTAGCTTACTGGACTTACCTCAGCTGGTGCCAGGTCATATGCTCTGTTGAGTTTTTGCGTGCTCTAATATCGCTAGCTCTGCTATTAGCTCACAAGCCCCTAGCTCTGCTATTAGTTCATGAGCCCCTAGCTCTGCTAGCTCATGAGTCCCTAGCTCTGCTATTAGCTCATGAGTCCCTAGCTTTGCTATCTCTGCTATCTCTGCTAGCTCATGAGCCCCTATCATTCTGCCCTCCCTCTCATGCAGTGCCCACTCTTTAACTTGTGCTTCTGCTGTGTGCCACTGACCTCACTTTTAACACGTGTGCTGTGCTGTGCTGTGCTGTGCTGTGCTGTGCTGTGCTGTGCTGCAGCTTCTAGTGGGCGAAGCCTGCTCTCCCCCGGCTGATGCCTCCGGCAAAGTCGTCCTGTTCCCAGATTCCAGCAGCTGCAGTAGAAGCGACCAGGTCCAAAGCATCATCGACGCCGACGCTGCAGCAGGTATGTATTTTTGCTAGTGCACTTGGATACAAAGGCAGTGAGCTGTCTGGACAAGTGCAGTGAGCTGTCTGGAAACTGCATGCCTGTGATGTAAATGAAAGTCCTATGTACGCTAATGCGGTTTGGTGAAGCTGTCTGGAATCTGCATGCCTGTGATGTAAATGTAAGTCCTATGTACGCTATTGCGGTTTGGTAAGCTGTCTGAAAACTGCATGCCTGTGATGTAAATGTAGGTCCTATGTACGCTAATACGGTTTGGTTAAGCTGTCTGGAAAGTGCATGCCTGTGATGTAAATGTAAGTCCTATGTACGCTAACACGGTTTGGTTAAGCTGTCTGAAAACTGCATGCCTGTGATGTAAATGTAAGTCCTGCAGATCCTAAACAACGCTGGGCAAGTGCTGCAGCAGGGAGAGCATGTGTGTTAACGCAACTGTGTTTTGTGAGCATACTTATACTACATTCTGCAGCAGCTTTTGCGCTTCATGCTGCTGTAAAGTGGATACTGCCTATTTGGTTTGGTGTGTATTTATAGTCCGGCAACACCGCTCAAGGTTTTCCCGCATTCATTACATTCTGCAGCCGCTTTTGCGCTTCATGCTGCTGTAAAGTGGATACTGCCTATATGTTGTGTGTAAGTGTCAATAGTCAGTCTACAGTGCTTTAGATTTGTCATATATTTACCCTCCCATTAATTTGTCATGCATTGCATTGTTCTCTTTTTAATTGTCCACACTCAACCGGTGGTTAGAACCTTGAAATATTTAACACCTACTTGTGCACGGGCATCTGCTTTTCCACTGCTTTACTGCAAAAGCACCTGCCTCTCCAACTCACGATTACCAGGCGATGCTCAACCCAATCCAAATAATACGCAAGAATAGCACATGCCACACTGGACTTTGCGCAGGCATCTACTTCTCCAACTCAGGATCATCAGGCGATGCACAATCCATTCCGTTTGTCACCATGCAAGAGTCTAGGTGGGCGCCCTTCTTCATGAGGATAATAGGATAAAATACGTAGGCAGTAGGCATTACTTTTTCCTCAGAACAGTGCTGCAAGCATTGAGGATATATTCAGAAGCTTGCTGTATTGTATTGTGGAGCGTTATATCTGTGAAAAGAATCTGGTCGTGCACTTCTGGCTGTTGATGCTCTGAGCTCAGAGGTCATGCCACCTCTACGCATTGAAAGCTGAATGTGTGTAGCTATTATGTGCAGCAGAGGTCATACCGTAAAAGCATGAAAATATGATGACAAGTGCAGAAGAGGTCATGCCACCTAAAAGCATTAATAACGTGAAAATAAGCTGTGTGTATGTGTGTGTGTGTGCAGCTGGCATGTGCAGCAGAGGGCATGGCACCTATGCGCATTAATAACATGAAAATATGGTGTATGTGTGTGCAGCTGACGTGTGCAGCAGAGGTCGTGCCACCTATACGCATTAATAACGTGAAATTACGGTGTGTGTATGTGTGTGTGTAGCTGACATGTGCAGCAGAGGTCATGCCACCTCTGCGTACTCATAATATGAAAATATGGTGTGTGTTTGTGTGTGGATCTGGCTTGCAGCATACAGGTCAACCCTGATCACCTTCCCTCCCTACCATAGAGAAATACACACACATGCATACACTCATGCGCACACACACACACACACACACACCACAAATATGAATGAATGCACACTCTTACAAACATGCGCACATGAACAAGCACGCTTACTTACACATCATACACAAACACGAATGAGCACAACTGTACAACAACAGACAGGTACACATAATGAATGAATGCACATCAGTTCACACCTCACACATGCCTGCCCCTCTTTCAGTGCCCTTGCCGAAGTGAGCAATGATGGCATTCCCATCACTGTGGTGGTCAAGGTAATGTGTGTTTATGTGTGATTGAGTGTGTTTGTGTGTGTGTATGTGTGTGTGCGTGTGTGCGTGTGGTTGCGTGTGTGTGTGGTTGTGTGTATGTGTGTGTATGTGTGTGTGCTTGCCATGATGGTGTTGGATGCAGCACATGTAGTCATTTGACACGTGTCATTTGAAACGCGCCATTTGAAACGCGTTTTAATCAGGAATCACTCATCTGAGTGAGTGCTCTGTCAAGCATGTTTTAGCACACACACACACACCACAACTTTTACACACACATACAAACACAGAAGCGAGCACCTCACGAGCACATCATGGGCTTGTCATCCTATGGTCCTCCTAAGTGGAATGAAGACAAAAGTGCACGCCTGAAACCTGACATTGCTGCTCCTGGTGGGTGGGTGTCGGTGGGTGTGGGTGTGGGTGTGGGTGTGGGTGTGGGTGTGGGTGTGGGTGTGGGTGTGGGTGTGGGTGGGTGGGGGAGGGGGTGGCTGGTTGTGTGTGTAGTGTGTTTGTGGGAGCGCGTTGGGTGTGATAAGAACTTGCACATCTTGTGCAATGCATGCATACCTTTATGGGTGTGCATTAATCATGCTGGCTGTGTCATACTAACAGCGGAGCCTTTTCTTCAAGTGGGTGAGACCCAGAAGTGATGGCCTGGAACAAGCGTTGCTGCTCCTGATGTTGGGGGTGTCAACCACGCATGAACTAGAAGTTTATCAAACATTGTCTAGCCAATCACACAAGATCTAGTAGTATATCACACATTGTCTAGTATTAACACATTGTCTGGTATATCACACATTGTCTAGTTAATCAAACATTACCTAGTTGTCTAACGCACATTATTAAGTCAATGACGCATTACTTGGTGAATCATATGCGTTGTCTAGTCAATCACGCCACAGGCACTGCTGTTCATCCTGTGTGTGTGGATGTGTGGGTGTGTGTGTGTAGCGTGTCGTGCTCGCCTCGCCACCCTTGGCGAGCGTGGACAGGTTTTTCTGAATAGTGCGTATGAATGCGGTGATGTATGCTTGCCCAACAAAATGGTTCCGCCACGTATGAGTCGCGTCGTTTAGCACCGCTTTAAATTGCGAAAGTGATTTTGGACTTAGGCCTTTGGTCTTTTAATGAACCACGAAATTTTGGACTTTGGCCTTGGCCTTTGGCCTTTTGTTGTGTCACGACAATGATTTTGGACTTTGGCTTTTGCATGATCGCGCCTTGCATGTTGATTGACGTGCTGTCTTGCCCATACTCACCTTCAAATACGTTCACACAAATACACATACGTGCACACACATACACATACGTACACGCACATACACACACGTACACATACGTACACACACATACACACACGTAAGCACGCATACACACACGTACACACACGTACACACACATACACACACGTACGCACACAAACACACACATACACACACGTACACACACGTACGCACACATACACACACGTACACACACATGCACACACATACACATACAAACACACACGTACACACACGTACACACTTGTACGCACACATACACACACATACACAGGTGTCACACACATACACACACGTACGCACACATGCATACAGGTGTCACGATCTCTGCTGCATCTGATGGTGCTTACGACGGAGAGCAGGATACGTGCAGGTACGCATATCAGTGCAGTGCTTCTTGTGTGTGTGTGTTTGTCTAAGTGTGTGTACATGTAGGAGAAAGACAGCAGATCACAAGTGGAGGTTGTAGTGTATTTTTTGGCATTAATACGCTTGATCAAAGACGGCATAACGCCTTGCGACCTAAATCCCTCCGTTAGACTGTCCAACATATGTTGTGCTTTCTTTCATGCAACCCCTTGTTCTCCTCTACGCTTGCATATGCAGCGTGCCTATGCTGCAAGGCACCTCCATATTTTTCACTGCAACTCCACGCTCACCTCCACTCCTGCATGTGCAGCGTTTTCTATGCTGCAAGGCACCTCCTTTTTTATTGCAACTCTACGCTCACCTCTCCTCCTGCATGTGCAGCGTGTCTGTGCTGCAAGGCACCTCCATGGCAGCTCCTGGCGTGGGAGGAGCCGCGGCCATTGTGCGTCAGTACTTCATGGAAGGCTACTACCCCACAGGTGCGCATTGACTCATATAAAAATTCATAGAAAAGCAGATCATATTAAGCGCAAAGGAATACGATAAAACGTGGCTGCTCCCAGCATGTATGGTATGGAGAGCAGCCATCGTGCGTCAGTACTTCATGAAGGGCTACTACCCCACAGGTGCGCATTGACTCACATAGAAAAATTCACAGGAAAAGCAGATCATATTAAGCGCAAAGGAATACGACAAAACGTGGCTGCTCCCAGCATGTACGATATGGAGAGCAACCATCGTGCGTCAGTACTTCATGGAGGGCTACTACTCCACAGGTGCGCATTGACACCCCCTAACAGGAATGAGTAACGCGCGATTGTGCAGCAGTGCTTCCATTTAGGATTTATTGCCCTTTCAGGGTGTGCGCTTCTGGAAGAAAGTGGCTGGGAAGACAGAGCAGCTCAAGAAAAGGTGCACCAAAGCCAGAGACTGGGACAGTAGAAGGCCCCGTCATCAGGTCTCTCTGGAACGCCTCTAAGACTGAGGTTTGCATTTCTTAAACCCTGCCACCGAAAAACGGGAATTACTACAAATTGTTACAAAAAAAACAGACACAAATCTGGGTTTAGGGTTAACAGCTGGTAAAGCTTGTGGGATCTGAAACCACCAAAAAGATGCGTGAAGCCACCGAAAAGATGCGTGAAACCACCAAAAAGATGCGTAAAACCACCAAAAAGATGCGTGAAGCCACGCAACACACTACCTGATGGGAAGTTTGATTTGTGCTGGAAACTGCACTAACAGGACCACGTGAGCTTTCAGGATCTATCCAAAGCACACTCTTACCCACACATGCACACGTGCACACACACACACAAACCTTGCGTTTTCCATGGTTAGGAGGAGATTTATGCTAATTTTAGACCCTGCGCTTGCTGTGCGTGTCCAGTCACAGCCACCGCACTCAACATTTGACACTGCAGCAGTAGGCGTCCTGTTTGATTGTGTGTACTTGCCCTCCTTTTCAGTTTGCTTAAACATGTTCCAACACTCAGACACTCACACGAAACTCACAAACGTGTAGGCACAAACATACACATGCAAGCGCACACGTTTGCAATACACACTCACACTCACACACACATACACACACACGCGTATAAACATATACAATATACATATGCACAGGCACAAAAGTGGAATCTGATGAATTTGAGCCCTCTGCCTCTCTGATCAGGGCCGTACTGCTGGCGGGTGCTGAAGACATGACTGGGCTGTCTGTGAGGTGTGTGTGTGCGGTCTGTGAGGTGCATGCACAATTAAATTATAACAACATGTCCAGCAACAGAGTGCTGTGCAAGCGTTTGGTGCTGAGGATCTGCCTGGGCCGTCTGTGAGGTGCGTGCACAATTATTTTAAGCAACATGTCCCAACGTGTCCAGCAACAGATTGCTGTACAAGCATAAGGTGCTGAGGATCTGCCTGGGCTGTCTGAAAGGTGAATGCACAATTAATTATAAGCAACATGTCCAGCAACAGAGTGCTATGCAAGCAGTAGGTGCTGAGGATCTAACTGGGCTGTCTGAGAGGTGAATGCACGCCCGGTTTGTTCGTCATGTTTTGGAACAGAGTACTTTGTCTGTAGCAGGCATTCAGAGTGTCGATGTGCTGTTGCTGAGAAGGTCGATGCATGTTTTGGAGCAGAGTACTTTTTCTGTAGCAGGCATTCAGAGTGTCGATGCGCTGTTTCTGAGAAGGTCGATGCATGTTTTGGAACAGAGTACTTTGTCTGTAGCAGGCATTCAGAGTGTCGATGCGCTGTTGCTGAGAAGGCAGTGCAGGGGTACGTAAGGCAGGTGTTCCTGCAGGGACAACAACACCACGCTTGCGAGTCCTGTTGCGTCTGCATCGTGAGATGGCGGTGGATTCTTTACACGTGAAACGTGAATAAACAGATTTGAGTGATATTGCTTTGCTTCACTAAGGTACTGTAATTCAAATGCCACACACTGAACTCGGCAGTTTCTTGTCTTGCTTGAGATACACTGCCGCCAGACCCACGTTGATGTCGCTTGTTGACAGTGGACTGAAAATCAGTTTCATGTCTTGCTTGAGGTACATTGCAGCCACACCCACCCGTTGATTTTGCGTGAGGTTCATTGCATCCACACCCACCTGTTGATAATGCTTGTTGACCGTGGACTGCAACCATCTTGTGAAGTCAGTGCAGGCATACTAAAGACAGGTGTATTTTGTATGCAAGTCTCCTGTCTTGCTTGAGGTACACTGCAGCCACACCCACCCATTGATGTTGCATGAGGTGCACAGATGCCATACCCACGTTGATGTTGCTTGTTGACCGTGGACTGCAACATTCCTGAGTTTCCGAGAAGGGAGTCAGGCACAATCAAAGCGCACCTTCATTATGTATACGCAGGGTTGGCCAGAACCGTATACACAGCGTCTATATACGGTCTTCACCGCAGGGATACGCTATATACGCTGTATGCATCCGATTCTGGCCAAACCCATGCATACACTGTACGCACCTCAGTCAAACGTATGCAGCCTGAATTCAAATTGATCTTAACCTCAAATAAACGACTGTGACTGCAACATTCTTGAGCTCCTGAGAAGGGAGTCAGGCACGATCAAGAGCGCACCCTCGTCATGTATACACAACCTAATCAGACACACACACACACACACACACACACACACACACACACACACACACACACACACACACACACACACACACACACACACACGCGCGCGCGCGCAAACGCAGCCTGGACTCAAGATTGATCTTTGCCTCAAGTGAACTTGCTGGACATCACACTGATTTTGCGCTTTTTCTTTTGCCTTCAGGACCGTTGATCCTCACCTCAAATAAACTTGATTGACATTACGATTGTGATTCCTTTGTTTTCCTTTTGCTCTCAACATGTTACGTAGGACAGTCCTGCTTCACATGTCAATACAGTCCTGCTTCACACGTCATTACAGTCCTGCTTCACACGTCGTTACAGTCCTGCTTCACACGTCATTACACAATTTTTGGCTGTCTGGAAATAACAGCTTCAATGCCAGCCCCCGACTGCTTTCGGTTGTTCAAACTGCCGCGCAGGGATGGCAAGCCCCTGGGTCCCACCCCAAATAACAACGAAGGCTATGGACGCCTGAACCTCGCTCGGTCCCTACCACTAAACAGCACGGGCGAGCAATGGTCCATGAACGTGAGTATGGGCTGCATTCTGGTAAAACACCTAGTAGTGGTTAACAACCGCCTGGTGGTGGTCACGTGAGTCTGAGCTGCATTTTTGTTGACCACGTAATATACTCAACTCTACTTTTCCTCTCAGCTGTGCTTTTCCTATCAGCTGTGCTTGAGAAACACCGCGCACTGAATGGTCCATAAACGTGAGTCAGGGGTGCCCTTGTTTGGTTTGCCATACTTTGCCAAACTTTTTGTCTCGACTCAGTTCAAGCGTAAAAAATGCACGATGGTCGATGAGCGAGTGTTTTGGCAACCATCTCCAGCTTTCTTATGACAATAGCGTGTGTGTATGTGATTGCACGCCATTGTATGTATGTGTGTATGTAGGCGTGTGTGGGAGTGCGTGTGCTTGTCTGTGTGCTTGTCTGTGTGTGTTTGCTGACTGCTTTCTCATCATTGAAGCGTTAAGGGCTGAAAAAGCCCATGCTAGTTTTTTTATTTGCTGGTCCTGCTACCACCTATTTTGTTTAAGAGAAAAAAGTCTTAGGACTCCGATTGCACTTTTTGAGCTGCTTTCTTCCTCTGGTCGTCTTGCCAAATGCTTCAAATTGTTCGTTTGGTTAGCTTAAGCATTGCATTACGACCCTTATTTTCATTCCCCACTGCCAAGCTGTCGCTGGCATAACATTTATTCACACAACTCTTACTTCTTTACAATTTCCAACAAATCAAAGGGTATCATCACCCCGTGCTTGCTCGTGTAGCTCATTTTACAGGTTCTGGCATGCACTTATCTAACTTGTTCATGTGCGTACAAGGTACACGTGCTTAATGCATATGCTAGGTGCACGTGCTAGGTGCTAGGTGCATGTGCGAGGTGCACGTGCAGGGTGCATGTGCCAGCTACATGTGCGAGGTGCATGTGCATGGTGCATGTGCAAGGTGCTAGGTGCACATGCCAGGTGCATGTGCCAGCTACATGTGCGAGGTGCATGTGCAAGGTGCATGTGCAAGGTGCTAGGTGCACATGCCAGGTGCATGTGCCAGATGCTAGGTGATGCGCCAGGTGCATGTGCCAAATGCTAGGTGCATTGTTAAGTGCGAGTGTGAGGCGCGTGCACCAGGTGTACGTGTGAAGTGCATGCGCCAGGTCACGTGTGAGCTGTACGTGTGAGGTGCATGCGCCAGGTCACGTGTGAGGTGTACGTGTGAGGTGCATGCGCCAGGTCACGTGTGAGGTGTACGTGTGCTTATACATGTGCCTGATGCTAATTGCATGTGCTAGGTGCATGTGCCAGGTGCACGCTAAAGCCATTCAAGGAAAGGGTGGAACCTTGAAAAGGATAAATGTCCCAGGATCTACCATTCATTAACTGATTGTTTCTGATGAGTGATGAGCATACGTGTGTGTTTCTGATGAGCATACGTGTGTGTTTCTGATGAGCTTACGTCTGTGTTTCTTGTGAGCACACGTGTGTGTTTCTGATGAGCACACGTGTGTGTTTCTGATGAGCACACGTGTTTTGTGAACTGCAGATGCTTTCACCGTAGCCTCTGGTTCTCACCACCACGGCACTTTTCGCCTGCCTTTTGTGCAACTCCATTTTCCTTCCACACATTTTGCCTTTGGTGTGCAGGTGTTCTCACCCGATCCTTTCACAGTAGAGGGCGTCACCACCACTTTCAAAGCCTCAGCTGATGTTGCCCCCTTTGTTGTCGCGCTGTCCTGGATGGATCTGCCCGGCACCCCAGGCACCTCAGACATTTTGATCCAAGACCTTGATCTGAAGGTGCGTCTGATATGATTTCCTGATCTGGGGTGCTGTCACTCTGTCCTGGATAAATCTGCCAGGCACCTCAGACATTTTGATCCAAGACCTTGATCTGAAGGTGCGCCTGGTATGATTTCCTGATCTGGGGTGCTGTCACTCTGTCCTGGATGGATCTGCCATGCACCTCAGGCAATTCGATCCAAGACCTTGATCTGAAGGTGCGCCTGATGTGAATCTCTGATCTGGGGTGCTGTCACTCTGTCCTGGATGGATCTGCCAGGCACCTCAGACATTTTGATCCAAGACCTTGATCTGAAGGTGTGCACGATACATAATCTCCTGATCAAGGCTAGCAGACCAGAGGGCTAGGGAATTCCTAAAATATTTGAATGCATACAGCATTTTTTTCATACAATTGCTGAATGGCGCCCTGGATGTGTGTGTGACCTGTGCGCAGTGTGCCCCTACCTATGTGTGCTTGACCTGTGTGATGTGTGCATGAAATGTGCAATGTGTGCACCTACCTTCCTATGTAAGCTTGACCTACCTATGAGTGCGTGACCTGTGTGATGTGTGCCCCTGTCCACCTATGTGTGCGTGACCTGTGTGATGTGTGCATGACATGTGTGATGTGTACACCTACCTATGAACACATGACCTACCTATGTGTGCATGACCTACTTATGTGCGCATGACCTGTGCAATTGTGCACCTCCTGTTATACATGCAACACACACAGCGTTCCCGCACAGATTAGTGCACTTGCAATCGACGCAGTTGCCAACAAAGCCTATTGTGGTTGCTCGCAAGCTCGCCTCAATACACTAGATGGGGGGTTTAAATTTGTTTGTTGGATCTGTATGTCAAGTGTAACAGGCACAAGCAAAAAAGGCATGCGTTGCACACTGTGTGTGCGTGAGTGCAAATGAAGTGTGGCAGGCACGAGCAGAAAGGGCGTGTATTGCACACTGTGCGTGTGTGTATGTGTGTATGTGTGTGTGTGTGTGTGTGCGCGCAGATGAAGTGTGACAGGCACAAGCAAAAAGTGTTGCACACTGTGCGTGTGTGTGTGCAGATGAAGTGTGACAGGCACAAGTAAAAAGGGCATGCGTTGCACACTGTGCGTGTGTGCAGATGAAAGCGTGACTCTCTGCAACATCCTTGCAAAACGAATTCTACTTCAAAAGTTGTCATAACGGTATACCACAACCAAGGCTGGCATGTCGTACTCACACACATGGTTGGCACGTCGCACTCACACGTCGTGCTCGTGCAAGTTGCTCATGCTCCCTCGAAACTACAGCATTATCTGCAGCTGCAAAGGTGCTCGAGTTCTTTGAGAGGCAAGTGTATCTGAATGTCAGCTGGAACTGTTTTGGCACAGCTTGCGCTGTGGAAACCATCCTTTTTATGCTCGGGCCCTAGTCAATGTTTAGGTTTAGTTTTTGCCGAGTGTAATCAAGAGGCCTGATGTCTTTATCAGAGCGGAATCGAGCCAAAATAGAACTGCACCTCCACGCAAGCAACCGCCCGTGCAAGAGAATACCGTGCACACGAGTTTTTAGGTAAAACTTGCAGCATTTATGCATAACTTTTGTTGCACGTTGCAGCATTCATGCATAACTTCTGTTGCACATTGCAGTATCGATGCATAACTTCTGTTGCACGTTGCAGCATTTATGCATAACTTCTGTTGCACGTTGCAGTATCAATGCATAACTTCTGTTGCACGTTGCGGTATCAATGCACAACTTCTGTTGCACGTTGCAGTATCAATGCACAACTTCTGTTGCACGTTGCAGTATTATGCATAACTGTTGCACAAATGCTCACACTTACCACTGCACGTTAGCTCATGCTCACATTCCGCAATTGCAGTTGACAAATGGGCATGGCTCACTGCGCACACTCACCTGCTCGCACATACCGGCGCGTTGCTCATAGTTCTATTTCGCTTGCATCGTGAGATGCATAGGGCTCTGTCATTATTACCAAGGAGAACACAACAACTCAGAGAAACCGGAGAAACGGGAGAAAACTAAAGACTAAAATATAGAAAAGAGGTGAGGGAGGGGGGGAAGTAAGCTAAAGAGAGAGTTGTGTTCTCCAAGGAATAAAAAGAATGGAGAAGGGAAGCAGAAACCGGAGAAAAGCAGAAAGTAAGAACATCTCACTTTATGCTATACTTCAAGAACCTGAGTTCAAGTGTTTCACACTGAACTCATAAGTTCCCTAACACGCAAAGAAATGCGTTGCGAGGGTAGAGATAACACCCAACATTAAAGGTTTGTCAACATGGAGACCTTCATGTTTCCAATACACACAAAACGAGGTCCTTTTTGTCTCTATTTGTGAATGAGCTCCAAATTCCTGTGAAAGGGCCACAGGATTCACAATCATCTGAAATCATACTGCATTACAGAATCACATGCTCAGCACTCTGGTAGTGTCGCGCCGCTCTCATTTCAGCTCGTTTTCTCATCCTTCTCTTTCCCTGTTTGCTCACTTTTCCCTGTGCAGGATTGCCCTGGTGGATGCTTTGATTCCGCAAGTGGTGAGTGGGACAAGGCTTGCTTTTCTCACGAGCAGAGCAACTATGCTGACACGTCCAGTGTTGAGCCTAACAATCATTGGCTATTAAACCGTTTAACCAAATGTCTGGAATGTTTGTTTATTCTTTTGGGTCCCATTTCTCTAAAATATGGAAAGTCGTATGGAATGCTCGCACATGCATGCGCTTGCACAAACATGCAAATGCACATTTTTATGCGCCCAGATAGCGCGCGCATACACATGTAAACAGTACATTTTGGCAAAAGGCATAGGTGCAATTAGCAGGAAATGCAGCGTAAACTGTGCATTTTGGCCAAGGGCGTACGTGCAGTTAGCAGGAAATGCAGCCCACTGCCCCTTTTTGTTAATAATACGTAGGATCACACCAGAGGGGGTCGACAAAGGCCTGAAAAAGGGGTACTTTTGAAATTTGAATTGAGTATGGGCGCCCCAGCTGGCAACAATCAAGCTCAGTACCCGGTAGCCCCTGCTGATAGCACCTGAGCTTGAATGTTGCCAGCTAGGGCGCACACGTCTAATTGCCCGTGGCGTGAACCCTATTTTCACCACCATTCTCTGATATCTCACCTTCCACTGACCTGATTCGTGTCATTTTTATATGGATGGTTTAAATTTCAATGAACAAAAATGGGGCAAAACAACTCAGTACTTGGTCAGATAATCCAATTTGGCCCATTTCCCTTAATAAATCATCATGGGTTTTAAAGAGTAGATTTGGTAAAGGTTAGTTTTCCACCTATTTAATACCCCTTTTGTTATGATAAAGAAATCAACAAAAGGGGTATTAAAAAGGTGGAAAACTAACCTTCACCAAATCTACTCTTTAAAACCCATGATGATTTATTATCGTAAAGGAAGTGTTGCTATCTTGTTTTGGGATGGAAAGAGGCTCTGATTGGGGAGCGGTGGCCTAAAGTGTGTAAATTCAGTGCCAAAATTTGAACGGAAATCCCACCCAGACCACTGGGGTGGTCCAATTGACCCCAAAGTTCGTGGACCATCTAGTGATGTTCATCAAACATGGTCTGCATAAAAAAGTCACATTTCAGGACATTTGCTCCGTTGACCCCCTCTGGGATCACACGCACTTGTTCTGGTGGCTGTTGTAAACTTTGATGCTGCTCTCATTCGTCAAACTCCAGTCATGTTAAAATCCTGGTAAAGGTACTGGAGCCAAACAGTAGCTCGATTTTACAACCCTTGATACTTAGGTGCCGCTGGCAAGATTGATTCCGACATGGGTCGTCAGGAGTACGGTGCTCAGGTGCGATGAGCAAACTTGGTGCTCAATGCAGACGTGCCATATCATTTTCAAGTGAAGACATGTTTACGTGCAGATTGCTGGGCAGCTGCAATCAAAAATCTCCCCTGTACGTATGTGCAGGACTTTTTTGGAGTGATGGAAGAGATGCGGATCTGGAATGTTGTACGCACTCCTGAAGAAATCAGAAAAGGGATGGAAATGGACGATGGCCGAGGACCAGGTTTGTTGTCTCATCCAGTGTCAATACATGCTCTGGATGCATGTCTTTATGTGTGTCTTGCCTGGCCTTGAAAACGCTATTAATTACCCTTACTCAATCAATCAAGCCTCTTTTGATCCTGCAGACCAAGTCTGTCTTGCTGGCACTGCACCATTAAACACATGCAGGAGGAGACATTTTGTCAAACCTGCAATATCGAAATCGAAAGAAACGCAATCAGCCTGTCTTATTGGCCCAACTTGTACCACACGCCGTCGGCTGTCTTGTTGGCACCCTTTCTTTCAAACGCAGCCGTGACTTGTGCTTTTGGCACTCTCTGATCTGTTCCACACGCAGGCGTGACTTGTGTGTTTGGCACTCTCTGTTCCTCACGCAGGCGGCTTCTACTCACCTGGCATCGACCCAGCTACGCCTGGCCTCGTTGCCTACTGGAAATTTGACGAGGGAGCAGGGTATGTCGTTCATGATGTTTCTGGGCACAGCAATGATCTCAGCATCACCCAGCCGCCTAAGTGGGAGGTGAGTTCCCGTGTTCTCAACTCCATGTTTGCCACAACCATCTACATCTGTAAAAACACTGGCATCCTCAATTCTGTCTTTGCACAGATTCAACCGTTGCACCAGCTCCTTTTCAAAAGTGTGTGTTTACAACAATTGGTCTTATTCTTAGGATCTTAACCATCGCAATCTTTGCTATGCAGGTTACACGCTGGCTTTCTACGTGCGGCAATGCAGTGGTGGAAGGTGAGTGCTTTCTACGTGCAGCAATGCAGTGGTAGCGGCAATGCAGTGGTTTCTACGTGCAATGCAGTGGTAGTGCAATGCAGTGGTAGCGGCAATGCAGTGGTAGCGGTGCAATGCAGTGGTAGCGGCAATGCAGTGGTAGCGTCAATGCAGTGCTTGTGCATTGCAGTGGTTTCTACGTGCAATGCAGTGGTTTCTACGCGCAATGCAGTGGTAGTGCAATGCAGTGGTAGCGGTGCAATGTAGTGGTAGCAGCAATGCAGTGGTAGCAACAATGCAGCGGGTTCTACGTGCAATGCAGTGGTAGCAGAAATGCAGTGGCAGTGCAATGCAGTGGTAGCAACAATGCAGCGGGTTCTACGTGCAATGCCGTGGTAGCAACAAAGCAGCGGTTTCTACGTGCAATGCAGTGGTAGCGGAAATGCAGCGGTAGTGCAATGCAGTGGTAGCGGCAATGCAGTGGTAGAAGGTGGGTGCTTTCTACGTGCGGCAATGCAGTGGTAGCGGAAATGCAGTGGTAGTGCAATGCAGTGGTGGCGGTGCAATGCAGTGGTAGCGGAAATGCAGTGGTAGTGCAATACAGTGGTAACGGCAATGCAGTGGTAGAAGGTGGGTGCTTTCTACGTGCGGCAATGCAGTGGTGGAAGGTGGGTGATCATCATGACTCTTTCCCTTCATTACTTTGGCAGGGCGTGGACAGATTGTAAAGGTAACAGGCAAAGTGGCCATCTCAAAAAGTAACAAGACCTGCATAGATCTGTGCATAGTGCACAAGTGTTCAATTCTTTTCATTTTTCAGAGGCACCAGTTGTCTGCTTGTAATACCTTCCTGTTAGTGCGTTATGTGATCCTACATCAACCCCCCTGGTCCAGGTACGATTTGAAAGCAGACAAATAAGTCTGGAAGAGGGGTTGCATGCATCAACTATCAAACTAGATCCAGCCTCATGATTGATTGAGGCAGGATTGGAACGAGATGCAACTGATTTGAATCCATTTCCTGCAGGTGAAGAGCAGTGTGATGATGGCGACTTGACAGACGGGGACGGTTGTAGTTCAAACTGCATGGTGGAGCACGGCTGGAGTTGTGTGTCCAGTCCCTCCAAGTGCACAAAAAAGGTAAAAGGTGTCAAGAAGACTAAATGTTTAAGTTTGTGGCCAATAGTCAGTCTCGGAAGCTGTGATTTTTTTTATGAGTAGGAGGGGGTGGTTTCGTTGCACAATCTTGGGCTCAGAAATCATGGGTGAGGCAACAATTAATTCACAACCAAAGATAGCAGGCAGGGTTAAGGCTGGCCAGGAACGGCTCTCAATCTTGCAAGGAAATGGGAAAAAGAAAGCACCCCTGTTTACTTGGGGGCTCATTGTAACAAGTAGTCTATGCGTGTGCCAGCAGTTTTTTGGCAAATCAAGCACAGAACGATCATTAACGGCGTGGCCAGGCAATTAACTCTGACGCTGTCTTCCTGTTTAAACGTCTGCAGTCTGATCCCCCTATTAACCCACCGCACCCAAAGCCCTCATCATCCCCAAATCCAGATACCCCCCGACGTTCCAGCAGTGGCAAAGGTGAGGATGCTGAGGCTCAGATCATAACTTTTTGAGAGTCAGGGAATGATGCTGAGACATAGGTGTGAATGCTTGCATTTACCTGAAATTGTTTGTTCATAGCTAAACGAGGTTTGGCCCAGAACCATATATTTATACGTATATACGGTGTACATACGGTATTTTTAACAGGGAAATCACCATACATACGGTCATATACGGTGTGTATATACGGTTCTGGCCAACCCTATCCATAGCAACTGGCCGTTTCAGTTATTACCCATTACCTTTGATGATCAACTAACACATCAGGATTTTGAATTGCAAAACCTGCTCATATCAGTGCTGCCCATGTATCATGTCCCTTTTCACCATCATTGACCAAACAGCTGCATGAGAGTAAGAATGCAAAAAAAACCACCAGTAGATGCATACCGTGTACCGCAATCATTCATTTGCTCGCTATTGCAGACCACCAGCAGCGTTCCGGGGAGAGCGACGATGATGTCGATCCGCAGAGCACCGGCAGAAAAAGGGGGTCCAGCAGCAGTGCAAGTAACAGTAACAATAACAATAACAAAAGAAGCACAATGGGAGCTACAGTGACAGCAATGATAGTGTTATTTGGAGTTGGTGGCCTTGCAGCTGTGGCAGCTGTTGGCTTTGTGCAGCGCCACCATATCTCCAGGCTTGTGCCCTCGGTAAGTAGTGGATGGACGCAAAGGTATTCTGCAAGAAACTGTTTTAATCCAATTGATTTTGGAAAGTAATGCATGGAGAGAATCAAGCAAAGAGATGACTGTGAATTGAAGTCCTTTCATTTTGGCAATCGGTATGCTTTTAGGCAATTTACACAGCAGTGCTGGAAAAGTACAGTGGTCGATTTCTCTGTCGTTACGAGAATTAATATGCACATAGAAGTCTGATTTTGCGGCCTATTCTACTGCTTCTTCATGGATAGGATGTTGTAACGACATTTCACACCTTGTACGCTACCTTTCAGATAAATCTTTTACTGTTCTAACAGGGTTTGCTGGACTCCTGCACTTCAGCTGGCTCTGCAGTATCTCAGCGGGTGGTGTCATTCCTCCCAACCCCTTTGCGGGAAAGGATGGAGGGCTATGACAGCTTGTCGTTCTCGCCCAATGAGGATATCCAGGCTCCAGATTTCATGGCCTTCGCACCAGGTGAGAAAGTAGGTTGAACATTCTCTAAATGATGCCAATGCTGTGTTGTGCACGTAAGACGATCACAAACAGAAAGGTATTGAGCTTGAAGTTATTGGCGGTAGAAGTTTGCAGTAAATATGGCAACAACCAAACTGCTAAGCAGGCGGATGAGGCAAAGAGACCTGGATTGGTTTGAGAATTCAGAGGAATGAATAAGAGATCTGTACTTAATGCATGTATATCCTCTTTTAAGAGAACACCGGTTATTGTTGTTTGCTGGTAAGTATAAAAGTAAAAGCGCCATATTTCCCACCATAGTCCTCACAGCTTAAAATCTGCGTGCAGCAGGAAACCCATCAAACAATGCTTTTAATACTCTGCAGGTCCAGTAGGCAGCAGCAGGACAGCGCCTGGAAGTTCAGGCCCTTATGAGTCCATTTTGAGTAGGAACAGTCAAGATGGTTCCAGAAGGGGAGAGAACACAATAGTTTAGGAAAGAGACGCAGCGTGCAAGTATGCTTTTCAGTAATAGTTACAGTCAATCCAAGCTTGAGCCCTTGTCTTGGTAATAAGTCTTCAAACCATGTCAAGAGACGACATGCATCAAGAGGCCCTGTTTACTCCTAAAACAGTTATGCAAACAACACGAATGTGGTCCTAGCAATATCCGCTGGCAAAACAGAAGACTCTCATGCCCACGTTTGCCAATGCAAATAACACGAAGATGGTCCTAGCGATTTTTGCTGGCAAAACAGAAGACTCTCATTCCCATGTTTGCAAGTCCACGAAACATGTACCCAAAACAAGACTAGCTCCCTGCCAGGAGTGAAAGAGAGCCTAGCTTCATTCACTTTCAAGATGTGAGTTCCACAAACAAGCTTCACATGATCCTCGTTGGAGCAATGGGGACTATATACAAAGACTACACAAATAAGCCTCTGGCAGACCTTAATCTGGATTACCATAAGATTAAAAACCTGACAAACTTAATGAACACTCCATCAGACATGCATCTGCACTCATAAAAACAAGGTATGCACTGCATTATAACACAAGCAACAACAGTCAATGATTGGGTCTGGGTGCTACGGCACAACCCCCCTGACCCACATTATTTTCGTTTCAATTGTTGCGCGTGGAGGTTGCCTGGTGCGGGCACCTAAATAACCCCCTCCCTTAATCATGCTGGCTGTATCATCACTACCAGCGGAGTTTTTCTTTTTCTTGTTCCACATTACCAAGGTCCAAAGGC